>Ga0207426_1000295_pt1 | contig 98055 bp, 68 predicted proteins | sample AraplaMF_Cvi_mMS_FD_184265 | JGI IMG/M metagenome (GOLD analysis project Ga0207426, IMG submission 184265) | Arabidopsis root microbial communities from the University of North Carolina, USA - plate scrape MF_Cvi_mMS (SPAdes) (version 2) | ecosystem: Host-associated > Plants > Roots > Endosphere... | reverse complement strand
TTGTTGAATTTTTTAAAAGATACATACTTAGCCTGGCGAAAAACATATAATCCTGATTTTAGTTCGGCATAAGTGGGGAGATACCACGGGGTTTTTATGGTAAAAAATCAGCTGTAACTATTTACCTAAAAGGGTTACAGCTGATTGGTCAATATTTTGCCCGGACAGTAATGTTATAAAATCAAAAACAAAAAATCCTGAAAATCATAAAATAAGTTTAATCCTGAGTAAGACAATCTCCGCTGCATTTACTAAAACCAGCAGCTACCGACTGATAGCTTCCTTCGGTTCATACGCTTCGCGGAATTCCCGCAACCCCTGCTCCACCCTCGCTTTCAGCTTTTCGCCTGCTGGTCCGTCGCCTGGTTTGGCGATATGGAAAAGGGAAAGCGTATTGCTTTCTTTCAATTCCCTGCTTCCCTTATCACTTTCTTCAATCTTTACTACGTTACCATCGAATTCCAGTCCCAGGTAGTAATCGCAGAACACCGCTTTCATGGCGCTTATCGGTGCGGTAACACGATATAGCGTAAAACTGTTTTCTACCGGGTAACGGAAGGTAACAGATAAAATACCGGCTTCGCTGATGCGGAAAGACGATTCAATTTTGGCCCCGGATTCCGTCAGGTAAGATAGCTGTGGCGGGTATACCGTGGCGGCATCATTGAGCAGTTTTGTAAATTGAATCGCTGCTTTAGCCCTTGTGCCGGGGTTTACAGCCGATTGTGCATACATACTGCCACACAAAAAGGTAAGCAGCAAAAATAGGTAGCATTGCTTCATAGGTATGATTTCAGGATAGTAATACGTAAATATATAATATATACCGCATATATTATAGTTTTCGGAAGAAGTCAACCTTCGGATGGCTGCCGGCCGTGGTAACCGATTCCAGGAGCTTGCCCGGTATTCTTAACAAATCTTTAGTTTTTCTGTGTCAAACTAACACGTACTTTAGCCCCCTGAAATGACGGTACATTCCACCACCAGCCCCTTCTCTCCCAAAGCCGCTACATTTAAAATTGTTTACAATCTTTTACAGTTCATTAACAAGTTAGACTTCCTCCGCATACTAACTTCACGGCCTTATTCAGCGCCTGTGATCTGTTTAGAAAATCGATTTAGCAATTAATAAAAGTTTATCAAACCAAAATTAATTTACCAACAAGAGTAGACAAATCTACTAACACGAATACAATAACGTCAGCCATTTTCGTCGTAACAACTGGCATTCAGCATCCAGTATCATTTCATAAGCTTCAAATTAAATTACATGACTGTTAATTTTACAAAATACAGCCATAGCTGCGCTGTTATGTTATTAACGTTCTGCCTCACCATCATTTCCCTATCCGGCATCGCGCAGGTAAAGCCTGCCGCCAACCAGATTACGGTATCAGGATTTGTAAGGGACGGCTCTGACGGCAATTCCCTGCCGGGCGTTTCTGTCAGCATTTCAAATTCCAAATCGGGGGCTATCAGCAACCCGGATGGCAGCTTCACCGTTAAAATGGCGCCGGGCGGCACGCTCACTTTCACCATCGTTGGCTACCTGCCCCGCACCGTTACGCTCAACGAGAGCAACGCCCGCTTAATAGTGAGCCTGCCGGTCGACAAAAAAGTATTGAAAGACGTGGTCATCATCGGTTACCAGGAGGCCTCACGTAAAACGGTGACCGCCGCAGTTACTTCCATCAACCCTAAAACATTGATGGACGTACCTACCCCCACATTTGACGCACTGTTACAGGGGCGTGCACCAGGACTGGACGTACAGAACTACTCCGGTGAACCAGGCGTAAGAAGTAATGTGGTGATGCGTGGTAACACCGCTGTAAGCCGCACCATCAACAGTGATCCCAGCAGCAACGTAGGAAAAACAAGTCTCGCCCGCGCACTGAGCGGCCCGCTCTACGTAATCGACGGGGTACCTCAAACCACGGAAGATATTGCCGCCATTAACTACGGCACCGGTACCAACACAGATGTAATGGCCGGTATCGCCATCAACGATATACAGAGTATAGACATCCTGAAAGATGCCTCCGCAGCAGCCATCTACGGCTCCCGCGGCGCTGGTGGTGTTATCATCATCAAAACAAAAAGAGGCATCTCCGGAAAACCAAAAGTAGATTTCTCTACCTATCATGGGCTCACCGAAAAACCGCAACTGGAAAAAGTGGTGATCGGCGCAGAAGAACGCCGCGCCAAATGGGAGCTGATCAACCATTACGGCTCCTGGGGTACATTGAAAGATATTCCGCAAGTGCTGACCGACAGTCTCAATCCTGCCTATAACAACGCCAACGACTACCAGGGCGCCATGTTCCGCACCGGCAGGGTCGATAACTATGATGTTTCCATTTCAGGTGGTAACGACCTCGTTAACTACCGCTACGGTCTTAACTACTACGATGAACAGGGTATCGTTAAAAAATCAGGGTTGAAACGCTATAGCTTCAGCAGCAGCACCGCCCTGAATCTTTCACCCAACGTGAAGATCTCTACGCAGATCCGTTATTCCAAACTCGACCGGCCCCGCTCTCTCAGCGATCTTTCCGGGGGCTTTGGCGCGTTTAACGGTGGGTACTATGCTTCCAGCCCGCTGCCCACTTCATTGCTGTATATGACCGATGCTACCAGGGATTTTATTTTTGGCAACGGCAGCGATGCTACCGATAAAAACACCAACGATAACCTCTCTATCAGCCCGGTGATCGACTGGCGGATTTCAAAGAAATTTAATTTCACTACCGTCATCTCCTTTACGCAAACCAACAGCCGTATGGATGCGTATACGCCTGGCGTTACGCGTAGAGATGGCACCGGTATGGCCACCAGCTTCACCGATAAATCCAATACCTACCTGATGAGTAATACCCTGCAGTATACCACTTCACTGGGTACCAATCATTCATTCAATATACTCGCCGGACAGAATACAGAATTCTGGGAATACCGTTCTACCTATGCGTATGCCATCGGTATTCCGAATGACCAGATCCATACTGTTACGGTGCTGAATAAAAACCTGGCCGATACCCGCTCCGACCTCCTGCAGAGCGGTATCCAGTCATTGTTCCTGCGGGGCAACTATAGCTATAAAGACCGCTACCTGTTGTCTGGCGTAATAACCGCGGATGCATCTTCCCGCTTTGGACGGAACAACCGCTGGGGTTACTTCCCCTCTATTTCCGGTGGCTGGATCATCAGCGATGAACCGGCACTGAAATCTGCCAGCAACTGGCTTACTTTACTGAAACTCCGCGCCAGTTATGGTGTAACCGGAAGACAACCGGATGGCGGCGACAACTACCTCTCCTACAATACGTACTCCATCGGCGCAGGTAATTTCCCAGGCAGTACCAACCCTGCTACCGGTAATAATTACGCGTTTGGTTACAACGGTATCCCGGCGGTAGCGCTGAACTTCGATAAAGGCTTAACCAACAATAATCTGAGCTGGGAAAAAAATACCCAAACCAACCTTGGTCTGGATGCCACCCTGTTCAATGGCCGCATCAACATAATAGCAGATGCCTATGTTAAAAATACCAACGGTGGTATCTTTAACCTCAACGTACCGGTTACTACCGGCTACTCTATTCTCACTGCTAATGCCATCGGTATCCGCAACACCGGTGTAGAGCTGCAGCTGATCGCCAACGTACTGAAACCCTCTTCTGCGTTCCAGTGGCAGGCATTATTGAACCTGGCCCACAACGATAATATTATTACCTCCCTGCCAAACGGAGGCCGTGATATTTATCTCGACAAATACCTGTTACGCCAGGGACAACCACTGAACTCATACAATGTATTTAATAAAACAGGTATCTACTTAACAGATGCAGATGTACCCGTAAGCAAAGTAAGCGGCCAACCTCTCAGCTTTTATGGTTATCCTTTCAGAGGTGGAGATCCCATCTGGCAGGATACAAACGGCGATGGTATATTAGACGATAAAGATTATATCCCGGCTGGTAATCCAAACCCTAAAGTAACCGGTGGTTTTGGTAATACCTTCAGCTATAAAGGCTTCTCGCTTTATGTATTCTGCACATTCACTGCCGGCAGAAAAATCTTTAACGATTACCTGGCTGGTAAACTGTCGCAGCTGGTACCTACGGATGATGGCGATCCTAATCCTTATCATTCTATTTCTACCCATGCATTCCCTGATCTGAGTAATATCGACTACTGGAGAAACCCGGGTGATAACTCAGCCTATCCAAGTCTGAGCTCCGTATATGGCACGCATTACAAATATGCGATGGTTAGTTCTGCCTGGATTGAAAGCGGCGCTTATTTCCGCGTGAAAAATGTGTCGCTCTCCTACTCCTTTAACCAGGGCATGTTAGATAAAATCCATCTCAGGCGTTTGAGGATCTACGCACTTGCAGACAACCTCTATCTCTTTAAACAATCCAAACACATACCTGATCCGGAGCAGGTAGATGCTTTCGGAATATATAGCGGCAGTGGTTATCCCATTCCCAAAAAATTCACACTGGGCCTGGATCTTAGCCTTTAAAACATCAAAAACGACATCATGAAAAAACATCGCTTATATATCGCATATGCTGCTGCTGTTATTTCAGCGGCGACACTGGTATCTTCCTGTTCAAAAATACTGGATCTTGAGCCGCATAATTCTACGTTTACCAACGCTTATTTCACCAGCGAATCAGATGCTAACACAGCACTGTCAGGCGCTTATGCCATCCTGAGAAATATCCTCATCAGGGATAACTCCTGGCATAAGTACGGCGACATCGTATCCGGTGAACTCAGTATAGACGGCGGTAAGGATAACGGCAACTACAATATTTCCAATGGTGAATTTATTGGACTGAACGTAGGCAGTAACAACTGGAACTGGCAGCAATACTATCAGCTGATCCAGCAAGTAAACCTGATCATCACTAAAGTGCCAGGCATTCCCGACAACAAATTTGCGTCTGTTAATACAAAGCGCCATGTCATCGGCGAAGCTTACTTCCTCCGGGCCTTTACCTACTTTTATATGAGCCGGATTTGGGGAGATATACCTTTAAAGCTCCAACCCGATCTGGATGTGTCTACTGCCAAAAATATTCCGAGAAGTCCGGCCGATAGCGTATGGGCACAGTGCCTGGCGGATCTTGAAACCGCAAAACCTAATCTCGATTTTGGTTATGATGCCAACGAAGGAGAAAGAGCAGTAAGAGCCAATAAAGGCAGCGCTTTTGCTTTGCAGGCACATATCCTGGCATGGAAACACGATTATGCCGGTTGCGCGGAAGCAGCCAATACGGTAATCACCAACGGCGGCTATGTATTACAGGATGCAGCCAATTATATGAAAGTATTTATTGGTAAAACACATGAAGGCATCTTCGAGATAAATATTAGTGATGCACAATCAGAAGGACTGTCGCTGCAGGATAACCCTGGCTTCGGTGTAACACTCCGTATGCCTTTTATCGACGGCAAGGACCCGATCGAATGGCCGGTAAGCACCAACTTTGTCAACAGGTTGTTCCAGACAGATTCTGCACATGACATCCGTTACAGGAATTTCTTCTTTGACTCACAAACCAGCCAGGGACAAATCATCAAATTTGCGAACATTGCTTACGCTGACGGATCAACGAAAAAAGATGCGCGCCTGAGTAATAACCTCATCATTTTCCGGCTGGCAGATATTATGCTGCTAAGAGCGGAAGCACTCCATAACCTGGGTAAAGATGGAGACGCCCTCCTGTTGCTTAACAAAGTACGTCAGCGTGCAGGTATCAGTGACTATAGCGGTGGCGGCGATGAACTGGCCACCACCATCCTTGAAGAACGTTTGCGCGAACTCTACTTTGAAGGACATGCCTATTATGACCTGGTACGCACCAAACAGATCTCCTCTTACAATGATCATTTTCCCAGTGCACAGTTCCAGAACGGCTCCCCTACCGGCGGCTGGTTATGGCCCGTGGATCCGGCTATGTTCAAGGATGATTACACCCTGGTACAAACCCCTTACTGGAGAGGAAAACTTTAATCAACTAAAATCAGCAGTATGAAAAATATATTATATCCTGGTATCATTGCATTTGTCAGCATCATCCTGTTCTCCTGTAAAAAGGATTACACCATTGGAGGCAGTGTACATGATCCGCATGTAAACATGACGACTTACGATTACCTGAAAACAAATCATCTCTTTGATACGATCGTTATGCTGATTGATAAAACCGGTCTTAAAGACGAGGTAAATGCCAGCGGTACTTTTTTTGCGATCACCAATTATGACCTGGATAACTACATTGACCAGAAACGTGAAGAAAGACGGTTAACAGATCCAAACGCCCTGTTTAGCTATGATTCACTGGATTTTAATAAACTGAAAGATTCCCTCCGCGCCTATATGTTCAAGGATCAGATCACATTGGACAAGGCAGTGAAAACCGGGAAGTTTTACACGGCTAAAAATGGGGAAAGACGCCTGGTTCAGGGTATACCCACCACTGAAAACACCAACAGTGGCGTATTCACCCAATACCCGGTGATCCTCTATCTCACAAAAGTGATTCCGAAACCCGGCAGTCCTGTTCCACCGGATGAATCAGGGTTATCTAACCTGACAGCGGACCAGTTTTTACAAACCCGTTGCCAGACCACCGGGATTATTACCACCACCGGGATATTGCATGTGTTGAACAACAAACATGTGTTCACTTACTTCCAGGATAAGTTTAACTGAGTATTTACCCTTACGCAACTATTATGAAAAGACATATAAAAACTTTCGGTCTCACACTGCTTGCCGCTACTGCATTGTACAGTTGCTCCAAAGTGGAAAAAGGCTATCTGAGCGACCAGATACGTTATGTAGATAATCCTATCAGGATTAAACGCGGACAGGTGCAAAATACCTCTCCTGTAAGTAACGACGGGTCCAGCGCACCAGTAACATATGAGCTGCTGGATTTCCGTGATGTGATCAAACATCAGCGTGCCGACAGCCTGTTTACCAATTATGAGCGCTACGAATGGACTGCTCAGTTTGATCCGGAAAAAGACACCACAGTAGCATTGCTGAATAAAAAGCGGCAAAAAGTAAGTACGCCCTGCTGGCAGTTTAATAAATACACAGGCGCGTTTACTTTTTTTGGTACTTCCGTAAAAGTGCCGTTGGGTACCTATGAATTTGATATCAGGGCCACCAACCAGAATGGTTCCAAGGTATTTAAAAATATCGCCACCATTACTATGCTGGACGAACCCCCTTATAACATTGGTGATGGTGGGGCTGCCTGGTTCCGCGATGGTACCAGCACCAGTGGGGATCTTGGCGCTCCTGTGGTTACCATCAGGAAAATATCTGATGAGGGTACCAATATTATCCTGAAAATAGCGGATCAGAATGGTAAATATTTCAATCCGTCTAAGGGAGAAATCATCAGAAGGGGTGACCGCAGCGACTTCCAGACGTATGCCCAGTTCCATCCGCTAACGCTCACGGATACTTCGATGACCTGTAATTTTGAAACCACACCGTTTCCTTTATTACAGAGCGCTTATGGCTACCTGATTTACTACCGTATCCCCAGTAACTTTGTTACCGTAGATCCCGGCTACGCTCCCACCAGTGATCCGGTGTACAACGTAAATCCAAGGTTCCAGTTCCAGATTTTCCAGGAAGGTACCTATGAGGTGACTGTTAAAGTAAAACACGTGAATAGAAAATAAGCAAGGCATGCCCATCAAAAAAGCCTTCCCGGTAATATGGGGAGGCTTTTTATTTTATATAAACGAATTGTTATTGTCCGGGAAATAACTACTTGAGCTGCTCGCTTAACGCGACAATAATGCCTTCGGGGCCACGAAGGTAGGCAAGCCGGTAGCTGTCTTCGTATTGCACCACTTCGCCGACCAGTTCGGCGCCATTGGAAAGCATGCGTGCAACTAATTCATCGATGTTGTCAACAGACAACATCATGCGGCGGATGCCGAGTTCGTTCACCTGGGCTTTCTCAGGTCCGGTTCTGATCGCGCCCGGGGTATGGTATTTATCCAGCTCAATCCGTCCATGCCCGTCCGGAGTGCGCATAAAGACAAGAGTAGCATTAACGTTCTGGAGGCCAATGAGACTATCTACTGTAGGTCCCCCGACATTTGCTTCGCCTTCCAGCAAGAATCCGAGTTCGAGAAAGAAGGACTTCATGGATTCGAGGTCGTCAACAACGATGAGGACATTGTCCATTCGTAATAATTTACTTTTTGTCATAGCTATAAATTATCATTTACCAGTTCGAAACAGAATCGTGTACACTTCAAAGGTAGTCTATAGGCTTATTAAACAGGGTGGCTGTTTGTGAAATTTTCCGGGGTTATTTACGCCATTCTCAGGGTGCAAACGAATATGTTTCCATTAATTCCCATGGACCTTTGTTGTAGCGCCATAGCTGCACACCCGTTGCTACTATCTCAAAAGGCACAAAATCTGCCGTCAGGCGCTGATACAGCTGCAGGGCCTTATAAGCGGTCACTTTGTTCATAATGGTGATATGCGGTCGTAGTAACTGCTGATCCCGCCAGGTTAACAATGACAACCATTGTTGTTGCAGCGAATAATGAAATACTTCGAGGGTTGGCGATAACAGCGTGTAAGCGATACCGTTAGTATACTGCTGCAATGCATTCACTGTTAAAGTAAAAGAGCCCTGTGTGCGGACGCCGGAGAGCGAGTCTACAATACGGGGTTCATCTGCCGGCAGGCGGTGAAATAAAGTCACATGAGCATCTACCACATTGGCGTACGCAGGATAATGTGCACTGCGCAGCCGGTTAAAATGTGCTGCGGCTATTGGTTCCAGCTGTAGTGTAAGAATGAGTGGCGCTGTCATGATGCGCAAAAATAAGATAAAAGCGATACCGATTTCAAAACGCCTATATCTTTTCTTACATCAGCAAACATGTTTCCTTCTTCGCAGCCGGTGGCGGCGGTGCAACGGCCTTAGGAGCTTTTTCCAGCTTTATCTGTTGTTCAGTGGCCTTGTATAGCGCATCCATTTTTTGCAGCGATGTCAGCAACGTTCTATACAGCTCCGGCATCTGTGATAACTTCATTTCTCTTGCAGATCTGCTTTCGAAAATAATACCCGGTTCTCCTCTCATCATTTCATTGGCGGCATTCAATTTAAACTTATCAATAGCTTCTGGTGCACCGGGATTAATTTCACTGATGCCAGCCAGTTCATTTTCTGAAAATACGTCTCCTGCTGCATGTTCTTCTCCGGCTTCGAGCGATAATGGTATATCTCCCTTCTTCTTGTTAATCATACTTAACAGCATCTGCTCTATGGTAATACCGTGCGCCTGCGGTTCTTTGGTGGTATCCGGTGTAAATACCCTTACATCCGGAGCTTTGCCCAATGTTTTGGCTAACTGGTTGCCGGGTTTATTCCAGATATATTCTGATACCATTCTAACAAATAACTGCTGAATATTTGGCGGCAGCAAGCTATACGCCATATCCAGGGACGTTCTGCTCATGAAGCCCAGGTATTCCTTAGCATATCGTTTCTGCTGACTTCCCATAGCATATATATACGTTTTTAGCATAAAAAACAGCGATGTTAATGCCATGGTAGCAGGCTGTTCAACCTCCAGCCTCCTACGGCCTTCCGTATCTTTATCTCCCCAAAACTCCTCATCCGGCTCTCCGGTTCTTAGAATATGGCTGGACAACGCGTAAGCTTCTATGATACCTGACAGTGAACTACCCAAGGTGGCTTGAACAGATACTTCCGGATCATCATCCTTTACACTGATAAAACTTTCAAAGGCACGGTGCTGCCAGTCAAACTCAAATTCCTTCTGCTGGCCTTCACCGGTTGCAGTAACGCCGGGGTGTGGCTGATCACCATTATCGAACTGACCGCCTTTCCAGGTGGGATTCAATGTATACCATTCCACAGGAATTTTTCCTTTTAACAAATCATTATTATCTTTTGAAGCCCGCCAGAAGTCGCCCGCCAATTTCCATGCAATCTCCACCTGCTTCAGATCACCCAGATCTTCCGATTGGAAATCCACCGCTTTCTGCACAAATTCAATTACATACTGCCGGTGTGCAAATTTAGCCAGATTTGCTTTTACTTCATTATCGAGCGTAACATCTACCTTTCCATTCAACACCCCCAGCTTAAACTCCTCTAAGGTGATATTTTCACTTTCGATGAGGTTTTGTCCTTCCGAACCTTTTTCTGCCCTGATAACAAACACTCCTCCCAACACTTCGGCTTCCACACCAAACAGTCCTGTCCTTCTCACCATTTGCGTCACACTACCGGTAACGGGCATACGCTGCAGTGGTTGTGTACCCCCATCCGAGTGCCATGCTTTTGCCCCCATTGCATCCGCTTCGTGTTCCAGGGCTGTATCATCGTTGATGCCAATAGTTTTCATCTGGCGGGTAACCGGTACCCTGCCTTGTTTTTGCTGTACTACATGCCAGGCTTCATGTGGCAAATGCTCCTCCTGACCGGATGCGATATGAATATCTGTTCCCTGTGCGTAAGCGTGTGCATTCAGCTGCGCTGGCTGGTCGGAGTTGTAATGCACCCTTACATCGTCCATTGCAAGCCCCGACATGGACTCTATGCCGTTCTTCAACTTATCCGGCATACCCGTTCGATTGGATTTAAACTGCAAAGGCGGCGATGAAAACTCACCTGTTGCCGATGGTGCAACGAAGCCCTGCGACACGGGTGCTGCAATACTTATGCCTTCCTCACTGCTGTGATTGGCCGCCGCGGCGCCACCTGCGGCTGATGTTTGCGTAACGTGATGATCTCTGCCCATGACATTCTTTTTTATTTGTACCTATCATGGTACATCGTCATTCTTTAATAATGGTTGCAGCAGGAAATGCATAATCAACAATCCCAATACCACCCCTATCCCCAGGATAGCCAGTACATTCATCAGCGGCACGCTATGGCATTTGCCGGGTATGCTGCTGATGCCTACAAAGGCCATCTCTTTATTCAGAAAAAGCGCCATAAACGTGCTGACAACCGTTAGCAGCAATAATATCACGAGCAATACCAATAGCTTCTTACGCCACTTCCAGTCGTCACCCACGGTTTTCACGAAATAAAAATAAGCTGCACCGGCGATGAGGAACAATAGCGCAAAGCCGATGGCGAAATAAACAAAGTAAGTATCCCCCTCGTATTCGGAAATATCAACACTACACGGATCTTTGAATAGCTGAACATAAATCTTCAGTTCCCGCTTTAACCGCTGAAAAAAAGTAAGGTGTTGCGGAACAGGTGGCTTCAATGAAACAGTATCCAGGAACAAGGTGTCCGTAACTACAAATTTGTCTACCAACGCATCCCAGAGTTCTGTTTGGCCATTGTCTGCACCCAACGTCCACAGGGCAATACCGCCGATGCCGTTTTTTAACGCGTAGTCGTATTTCATCGACATACTGATACCATCATCAAACCATATTTCCTCTTTCACCTCTCCATACTGATCGCGCACCGGTATAAAAAAAGTAGCTGTTGTTTCATCAAAAATAGGAATGGTATCTGATGGATATTGCTGACGCAGATCGCTGAAACTCACATAACGACTGAACACATCCGGGCTTCCGCTTTTGCCTTTCGTCCATACGGCGCCATAGTAAGGGAGCAGCAAAGAAAGCTGTGAAGGTGGTATGCTGCCTTGCAGATAACGGGTTACGGCGCCGGTTACTGACTTGGAAGGATTCCCATCCAGCGGTGCAAGCGGACCTGCGGTTTGTCCGCCAGCCTGCGTAAAATCGATGACAAATAAATCGACATAGGGATGTAAAGCATGCAGATCGTAGTTGTAAAAGGAATCGTAGGAAGGCACTACTACATTCAGCCTGAAGTTCTTATTGACCTGTTTCAGCCGCTCCGATAAAAAAGTAAAGAAGCTGGTCAGCAGGCTACGCTTACCATCCGGTAATGCCTGGAAGTAGATCGTAACACCGTCGGCATGTTGTGTTGTCAGTAAACTGCCAAGACTATCCGCGAACAATGCTTGTGAGCTTTTGCTGTTAAGCAGCGCAAGCACATTATTATTTTTCTTATCAAAGAACAGCAGCTGCAAACTGCATCCGGCAGAAAGTGCATCGGGGATGGATTTTATATCACTCTGTTGAAAGGCGGGTTGTATGCGACCGGTTGGTCCGTCTACCACGTAACCCAGGAATGTAAAGGTACTGATCGCATTAAAATTATACGTGGTGTATCCTTTTTCCATCCAGTAGGGTTGTATCCCCATAACATCTACTTTTTGAGAGAGGCGCACCATGTAACGCGCGCCAACACTATCGCTGAGCTTTAGGGTGTCTACTTGTCCGGGTGGCCGGCCATAGAGAGAACGTACCGCATTCAGGTGGGCATCCTTTGCCTTTTCCGCGTCCTGCTCTTCACTTTTCTTTTGGAGAATAGGCATCATCTTATCAACCAATGCATTCAGATCTGTTCCCGGTACAGATTTGTCCGGTTGTTGAACCGGTGTTTTAGCACTGCTGGTAGTATCTTTTTCTGCCGGCTCCGTTTCATGACTTAATGCAATTTCATTTAGCAGGGACATCAGTGAATCGAATTGCTGGTTCTCTCTTTTCTCCAGCGCGTCATTCAATTTACGTATGTCGTCCTTACTAACAACCAACGAATCTGTGAGCGTTTGGTTGATAATATATAAAACGCGTGCGCGCTCGCGCGCGTGAGCATTATGTCGAAAACGGAAAGCGTTTAAAATTTTCTTTATCAGTTTTTCGTTAGCTGAAGCTTTGGCCGGCACTTTGGGCGGCTTTGGCAATTTCGGCTCCTGTGGCAGCTTTGGAGGCTTTGGCAATTTCACCGGCGATTCCTGGAAATCAGCTTTTCCGATACCGTACAAATCAGTACCAGTGCCGTAAACGGTAAGGTTGCAATAGGAAAAAATCAGGTATGCAATTATCCGGGCGGTTATTTTCTGAGCGGGATTCATCGGGATGCTTAAGATAATAAAAGATAGAAAAATAATTTTTCAAATAAAAATATTTTAAATCGCTTTTTTGATTTTATATTGTGTTATCAAATGAAAACTCAATTTCATTTCTCAAAATAACAGATGCCTTTTCAACCCGGATTTTTTTCAACGATATATTTTTCATACGGACGGTAGATATAAATAATATTCCAATGATCTATGAAGCCCTAAGTTGTGTAACAGAAGATATTAATAACAACCTGAAGCGAAAATTACAGATCAACGAAGACAAGATGATACTCTCTGGTATTGTAAACCAGGATGGTAGCATCGCTATACAGGGTGAAAACAAAATGCTTGTCACACTCGTGAATGTGGAAAAAGAAACAGCAAGGGCATCCGTTTCCAATACCGGTGCTGCTGTGTTTAACGCAACATCAGCAGCAGTATCCATCAATCTGTATGTATTATTTTCCGCCTATTTCACCGGAAATAATTACGCGCAGGCGTTAAGATTCCTGTCATATACCGTCGCTTTTTTCCAGTCGAAAAGTACTTTCACTGCACAGAACACGCCTATGCTGGACAGTGGTATCAGTAAGCTTTCGTTTGAGCTGGAGAGTCCCGGCGCTGATCGTATGAATAACATGTGGGCCACACTGGGCGCACGTTACATGCCATCGGTGTTATATAAAGTGCGCATGCTGACCTTCGACGATTCCATCATCAAAGAATACAGGCCTGCTGTTGCGGGTACTTCCGGTGAAACACTCCCTGCCAGGTAAGCGGCAGATGTTTCCGCCATTTGTAAAAAGCATGATACAACGATATGAAATATTGACTACTATCCGTTACCGTCACGACTTCTTCCAGTCATCACCCTGGCAGGGAATTGGTTTGCGCATTCCTACCACTACCGCCAAACATTTACTGGATGCGGATCTTGTGCTGAAACAGCAACGATCCGGATGCACCCTGTTATACAATACGCTGGGCGCAGGCAAGCGTGACAAGACCGACATTTTACAGGATAATATCACCCTCACTTTCGAGGTGGTGTTAAACGATCCTTTATTTTATAACTATACCGGCATACGTGCAGCACATATCAGCAGCCAATGTTTCAGGTTTGGCAACGCCACGGGGAATGCCAGTGGTATGCTGCACCGGCAGGCATTTGCGGATGTGGCCGACCTGCAGACGGCGGATACGCAGCCGGGCGTGACAGCAAAAACATTTGGTATGCTCACCCTGGAACTGAACACATCGCTACAGGAAAATTACGAGATCCGTTTTCCGGCGCAAAGCACCTACTGGTGCTATTTCCTGATGAGCGGGCAACTATCGGCGCTGGCGCACCCCGTGATCCTGGATACCAATGGTGTTCCCTGTTTCAGCGCACCGGTGCTCACCACCATGCCCGACATGCAGGAGGTGCCGGTACTGATTTCGAATCAGCCGATTCCCTTATCTGACAGGACTACTAATTTCTTAAAGCTGGCAGACCAGTACCCGGATGAAAAAGATAAACACAAGATAATCATCTCCCCATTACCTACTCCGGATCCCGCCAGGATATCCGCTGCAGGAAGGGCGTGGCATACAACAGACAAAACATACTCGGAAATATTTTTATACTAAACAAAAACACTTCATATGGCATCAACCTTCATGACCCCCGGGGTTTACATTGAGGAGAAAAATGCGTTCCCCAGTTCCATTACCGCTGTGGCAACTGCAGTGCCTGTATTCATAGGCTATACTCAAAAAGCAGAAAGGAATGGAAAATCCCTTATTCACAAACCTACCAGGATCACCTCCTTTGCCGAGTACCTCGAGCATTTTGGCAGCGAATTCAAACCTAAGTTCGCGCTGGCGGATGCAGATCCAAAAGTAAAACAGGAAACCTTTAACATCAATGGAAAACCAACGGTGGTAAAGGTCAAAGACAACAACACCACCTATTTCTACAACAGTATCAGGCTGTTTTTTGGTAATGGCGGGAGCCTCTGCTACATTTTATCGGTGGGCACCTACGGCAATCAGCCGGACGGCATCACCATTGCAGCCGACGACTTTATAGGTTCGGACTCCAAACCAAATGCATTTACCATACTGGAAAAGGAATCAGAGCCCACGCTAATTGTCATGCCCGATATAATAGCACTCGGTGCGGATGCCTATACCACGGTATACACCCAGGTATTGCAGCACTGTGCCGCGATGCAAAGCCGATTTGGCATTTTTGATCTTGTAAAACAACAGCCATCAGATGTGCTGGAGGATGTAATTGGCGCCTTCCGTGAACAGATAGGCGTCAATTCCCTTAACTATGGCGCAGCCTATCATCCATGGCTCAAAACCACCATTGTACAACCGGATGAAGTGGATTTTGAAAACCTGGATGCTTCCGTAGAACTGGATAAAATTTTGCCTGAACCTGCAGCTGCGCTGATCATCACCAAATTTAAAGGCCATGCCACACCGGACAAGAACACCAAGAAAAACTTCCACCAGTCGCTGAAAGCGGCCAGTCCCACTTATGTGCATATCCTGGAAGAACTGCGTTCCCTGATGAATGAGCTGCCGCCAAGCGGAGCCATGGCAGGCATTTACACGCTGGTAGATAATTCAAGGGGCGTATGGAAAGCGCCTGCCAATGTATCGGTGAGCATGGTAACTGCCCCCACAATTAACATCTCCAGTGAAGAACAACAAAACCTGAATGTGGATATTATGGCGGGCAAATCCATCAATGTAATCCGGCCATTTACCGGGGTTGGTACATTGGTATGGGGCGCCAGAACATTGGATGGCAACAGTCTCGACTGGCGTTACATCAATGTAAGACGCACGCTGATCATGATTGAGCAATCCGTAAAACTAGCTACCAGGGCTTACGTGTTCGAAGCCAATGATGCCACTACCTGGATTACTGTAAAAAGCATGATCAACAACTTCCTGCAAAATCTCTGGAAACAGGGCGCACTGGCGGGTGCGGCACCCGAACAGGCTTTCGATGTGCAGGTAGGATTAGGCACTACTATGACACCGCAGGATATCCTCGATGGTAAAATGCTCATCACGGTGAAAGTGGCGCTGACCCGTCCGGCAGAATTTATCGTCATCACCTTCCAGCAACAAATGCAGGAATCCTGATACATCACTGATAATCTATTTAATCACCTTTAAAACTTGCAATTATGCCAGATGACGGCTCCACCCAATCGCAGGCCACATGGCCAATGGTAAAGTTTTCTTTTAAAGTCATGTGGGACGGCAACGAGATCATATTCCAGGAAGTAACAGGACTCACCTCCGAAACGCAGGTAATAGAATACCGCGGCGGCAGCAACCCTGTATACTCCGTTGTAAAAATGCCCGGAATCGCGAAGTTTAATAATATTACCCTGAAGAAAGGCATCTTCAAAGGAGATACTAACCTGTGGGATAAATATGATCTCATCAAAATGAATACCATCAAGCGTTCTACCATCGTGATCAGTTTGCTGGATGAAACCGGGCAAACAGCCATGAACTGGACGCTGACCAACGCATTTCCCTGCAAAATGACCGTAACCGACATGAAATCCGACGCCAACGAAGTGGCAGTAGAAACCATGGAAGTAGCGCATGAAGGATTGCATCTAACCAAGTAAAATAATGGATTATGAAGCCTTTGTGTTTCGTAATCCATTATTGTTATTGTTGACTGTTTCAAAACTATTGCCATGCCTATTCCACCACCGCCGCCACCACCCGGATCAGGACCATGGTACCCTCCCGTAGGATTTTATTTCAGGGTGATGGTACCGGGAGTAACCGGCACCAACGAGGGAAACTTCCAGGAAGTAAGCGGGCTTACGGCTACTATCACTCCGCTGGAAGTAAAGGAAGGAGGAGAAAACAGGTTTAGTCACCGCCTCCCCCAACCACCCAAATATGGTAACCTGGTACTCAAAAGAGGAATGCTCACCGGATCAACACTGATACGCTGGGCACAAACCGCCATCAACCAGTTTACCTTTACACCGGTAGCGGTAGTTGTTAGTCTCATGAACGCCAACCGCGGCCTGGTAGCCTCCTGGCAATTTGTAAACGCTTATCCCGTAGCACTGAAAGTATCCGAATTCAAAGCGCAGGAAAACAGTATTGCCCTCGAAACACTGGAACTATGCTATGATTATTTTCAACAAATTTCTTAGTCATGCCATTGGAAATAAGAGAACTGGTGATCAAAGTCACCGTAGAAGAACATCCCCCGCAGGCGGCAGCTTCCACTGGCCTGAAAGACCTGCAGGCATTGAAAGACAAGATTGTCAGAGAATGTATGGATAAATTAATCAGCACTATAGAGAACTTACCCGCAAGATGAACCCTACAGGAGCACCCACCAAATTATTACTGGCCGGCTATGCAGATGCTACCGCCACCGATCAGCTGATCGACAGCGTGTATGCCGTGATCAACCCGGATAGCTATACCCTTAAATATACGATCAACTATAAAAATACCGACGAACAGGGCGCCGTAGCCCCCACACAGATCTTCAGCAGTATGGAGTCAGGCAATTTTGACCTGGAACTGCTGGTGGACGGAACCGGCGTAGTGCCCATCCCCGGCGGGTTAACGGTAGATAAGTACATCGATAAAGTAATGAATATCGCCTATAACTACCAGGGGACAGATCATCGTCCCAACTACCTGCGGATCACCTGGGGTAATACCAACTTCACCGGCGTATGTAAAACTATCAGCGTAAAATATACCCTGTTCAGCAATACCGGCACCGCATTGCGGGCGCTGATCAAAATGAGCGTGATCGAGTCTGTGGCCTTTGCTACCAAAATAAAAGAGTCCGGCGTATCATCACCTGACCTTACACACATGCGTACCGTAGTGGCCGGAGATACTTTACCATTAATGACCTATCGCATATATGGCGAACCGGGATATTACATGGAAGTGGCGCGGGTAAATGGATTGAACAGCATACATGATATAAAGCCCGGCGACGGACTTTATTTTCCTCCGTTAAAAAAATAAGCGCCACCGACTATGACAGCAGTTGTACCTATTAACATTGCCGATCCTACCCTGCAGTTTACCATCACGGCCAATGGCACTGCTATCGAATATATGTACCCCATCATCGCCATCACCATTCATCATGAGCTGAACCGCATATCGTATGCGGAGATCGTGATATCTGATGGTACCACATCCAAAGCATCTACCGGGGTAATCGGTGATTTTCCGGCAAGCGACAGCGATTATTTTCTGCCGGGAAATACCCTTACCGTCACCGCCGGCTACGGGAACACCGGCGAATCGCTCATCTTCACCGGCATTGTGGTAAAGCAGTCGATACAGGCCACCGATCAGGGATTCCACCTGGTAGTTACCTGTAAGCACAACGCCGTGCAAATGACGATCACCAAAAAAGATGCGGTGTTCATTAACCAGACCGACAGCGCTATCATGAGCACCACCATCAGCAATAGCGGGCTGTCCGGGCAAGTGGAAAGCACCAGTGCCCTGAATGAGCTGGTGTTTCAAAAATTCAGCAGCGATTGGGATTTCCTGCTGGCACGCGCAGCATTCAATGGCTACGTGGTATCCCTGGTAGAAGACAAAGTAGTAGTTGCCCCTCCGGTGGTAAGCGGCAGCCCGGTAGTATCCGTAGCCTTTGGCGAATCGCTGATCCAATTCAATGCATCTATCAGTGCAGAAAAACAAGTGCCATCGTTAAGTGCGGCCGCATGGGACCCGCAAACACTGTCGATGATTACCGCTACTGCCACAGAGCCCGGCGTAAATTCGCAGGGCAATCTCGCAGCGACACAACTGGCTTCCGCGCTGAAACAAACACCTTTACAGCTGGTGTCCAATTCTCCGCTGGCACAGGAAAGCCTGCAAACATGGGCTAATAGTAACCTGCTACGCATGCGGCTGGAGTCCATCAGCGGACAGGTATCTTTTATGGGCAATGCCCTGGTATGGCCCAATACGCTGATCACCTTATCCGGTGTTGGAGCGCGATTTAATGGCGACGCCTATGTGTGGGGTGTAACGCATACGCTCAAGGAGGGCGTATGGACTTCCAACGTAAAGTTTGGTCTTAACAGCAAGCCTATCTATGAACAGGAAAACTTTTCATACTCACCAGCCAACGGTCAGCTGCCCGCCATACAGGGACTTCAGCTGGGCACAGTGGTGGCCATCTCCGAAGATCCTGCCGCGGAATACCGTGTACAGGTGATGCTGGCATCTACCGCAACCGGCCAGGAAGGTACCTGGGCAAGACTCTCTACATTTTATGCCACCGCAAGTGCCGGCGCCATTTTTTTCCCGGAAGTAGGCGATGAAGTGGTAGTAGCATTCGTAGAAAACGACCCGCGATACCCGGTGATCATTGGTTCGTTATATGGAAAAATGAAAACACCTCCGGTGATACCGGCAGATAATAACAATTACATCAAAGCGCTGTATACCAAAAGCCAGCTGAAAATTTCCTTTGATGATGAAAATAAGATTATCACCATTGTGACGCCCGGCGGCAACAGCGTAGCGCTGAATGATACCACACAGGAAATAGTAATACAGGATCAGAGCAGCAATTCCATTACCATGGCGCCGGCAGGCATTACCATCAAAAGTGCCAGCGACATGACCTTACAGGCTACCGGGCAACTCAGCATCAATGCCATGACGGTGAACCTGGCGGCCACCACCAGCCTGGAAATGAGCGGCGCCACTATTTCACAATCAGCCGATACTACTTTCAGCGCTACCGGTAACGCGTCTGCTTCCCTGTCTTCCTCCGCCTCTACTATCATACAGGGCGGAATAGTGATGATCAATTAAACCACAAAAAAATTCAAACACATGGGACAACCTGCCGCAAGGATTACTGATATGCACACCTGTCCGCTGCTAACACCGGCGCTGCCACCTGTCCCGCATGTGGGCGGACCAATCATTGGTCCCGGTATGCCCACCGTATTAATCGGCGGATTGCCCGCTTCTGTTGTAGGAGATCTGTGCACCTGCGTAGGACCACCAGACGCCAATGTACTGGGCTCTGTGACCGTATTGATCGGTGGCCGGCCCGCTGTTCGCATGGGCGACAGCACTGCCCATGGCGGCGTAATTATACTGGGATGTCCAACCGTTTTAATAGGAGGTTAACGATGACAAAAGATATTAAATCATTTCTCGGAACAGGCTGGAGTTTTCCGCCCTCGTTCGATAAATCAGCCGCGTCGGTACTGATGATTTCTGACATTGAAGATATCGAAGAAAGCATCCGCATCATACTAACCACCACACCGGGCGAACGTACCATGCTGCCGGATTTTGGCTGTAACATCCGGAAGCTGGTATTTGAAGTGGCCGATGCCAGGTTTTCCGGGGAACTGAATCATGTGATCTACCATGCGCTCCTGGAATACGAACCACGTATTAAAATGATCGACTGCCAGGTCGTTGACCAAACCAGCGAAACCGGCGTGGCATATGTACAGATCAACTACATCGTTATTGCCACCAACACCCGGCATAACATGGTGTATCCGTTCTACTATCTCGAAGGTACCAACATCAGCACCAGATGAGTAACTACTTTGAAAATATTCAGGATGGCGTCAGCCAGCTGGAACGACAGCTGGATGCCTTGCAGCCTGCCTATGTAAAAGTAGATGACCGGAGTACATTCGATTTGCTGGCGTTGCTCACCGGGCTCGCCAGCCAGTTCAACTACTACGATTTCCAGGATCAGCCGGATGGCGACTGGCAGGATTTTTTTCATGCCGACCTGGTGATCATGCTCATTATCTGTTCCAATCTGCAGTTCACCGCCTATGAAGAAAGATACCTGCAGCTGCGCGATGCGATGAGCAAATCAGATAATGAAGCCAGCCTCTTTCGCCATACCGCCGGTTTCTTCACTTTGCTGTACGACATTGCTATTGCATTGATGGACGTACTCCGCAAATTATCATTGTCCGACAAACAGGCTGTTATCAAACACTATGCAGAACAGGTGATTGAATCTATAGAAGAAGAAACCGCGAAGTTATACCGGTATGAAGCACAGGTAAAACAGCTGTTTCCCTTTCAGATCACGCAGCATCATACCCTGCGCGGGAATACCGACAGCAGCCGGCTGCAACAATTATTTCCCGGTATTTTCAACAGTATCGCCGGGGGAGAAGAAATTTTCAGTGGCTTCTTTTCCCTGAATGAAATTTACGATGCGCTGCGGACTAAGTTTTACCAGACCGTCAGCGCCTCCGGCTACTACCTGAAGAACCAGCTCCGCGAGCGGCAACATACGCCGCATATGGGGCTGCTGATGGCCTTTACAGAGCTTTACAAACACTTACAGGATCAGATCAATGAAATACCTAAAAGACATCTTGATTATTACTACCGTACTATACTGGGAATGCAGCCGCTGGCAGCGGTGCCGGACCGGGTGCATATCCTGATTATGCCGGCGCCGCAGATAAACAATCTTTTCCTCGACAAAGGAGAAATTGTACTCGCGCCCAGTCCTATACGCAAAGATCCGCTGAAATACCAGCTGGCAGAACCTTTCAGAGCACATAATGCTGGTATCATCTCCCTGTGTACCCTCTATGTAAGCAACTATCTCCAGATAGCTGCCAAAACACTGCAAACGGATAATATCTATGAAACGGCTGTATATTCCGCGCAACACCCGGTAATAACAGCCCAGGCATTTGCTGGTCTTACCATACCACCAGCCACCTGGCCCCTGCTCGGAGAAGATCAGCATGAGCTGCCCCCATCCGTTCGCACCATGCAGGATGCCTCACTGGGCTTTATGATCGGCTCCCCTACGTTGTATCTTACAGAGGGCGGCCGCTCTGTGCAGGTGCGTCTGCATTTCAGCGCGGCCACTTTCAGCACGCTGCTGGCTTACCTGGAAAATTTTTCCGCCGTTACCGGCAGAAGTGGCGCTATCGTAAACAGTGAGCTGATGTCGGGCGCCTTCAACCTTTATTATACCACGCCTACCGGCTGGGGAACCATTAAACATTTCAATGTTCGCTGCGGGGCACAGGAGCAAACCGACAACGCCATCGTGATCAACTTCCTGCTGCGCAACAGCGACGATGCTTTCAGCGTTTGCAACCCGGAAGTACATGGCGCCGGCATCGCTTCTTCTCTCCCGCTGTTAAAAGTATTATTGAACAATAACAGCTTCCATCATCCCTACTCCTTCCTGCGTAATATAGTGCTGGAACGGGTAACGATAACGGCTAAGGTAACCGAATTCCGGGCAGTAAAGCTGGATAATAATATGGGAGAAATAAATGCGTATCATTCCTTCCGGATGTTTGGCGCTACGCCGGCAGTAGGCGCTTACCTTGATATCTGCAACACCAATGTGTTTAATAAATACTCGACCTCCTTCAGCATAAAACTCGAATGGCTGGATCTGCCCCGGAACATCAACGGGTTCGACAGCTACTTCGCTGCCTACCAGGCAGGCATGACCAACAACGCTTATAAAGTAGGCATCAGCAGCATCAACAACGGCGTATTCTTGCCCGAACGCGGCAACCAGGAACAGTTCCAGCTGTTCCATACCGTGCGTGACAAAGAAGGGGATCTTTATCTTGCCGATACTTCCGTGATAAAGGACGCCGACTTCCATAAGATCAGCTTCCCCAACGGGATGAAAATGGATAAAGAAGAAAAACACAGCAATACCGTTTATAAACAGGGAGCCATACGACTGGAACTCACCAATCCTTCCGAGGCATTCGGTCACCAGCTGTACGGCCTGATCTTCCCGGAAATTGTGATCTACAATGCCCGGCATCCTTCCCGGAAAAAGGCATTGCCCGGCATACCTTATGTGCCGGTAGTAAAATCTATTTCCATCAACTATGAACTCGAACATTCCGAGTCGCTGAAGCCCACTAAAAAAAGTGTAAAGGGCGAAGGACTGGAAGTACATCATATAGGCCCTTTCGGATATGAAGAAATTTACCCGGGTCCGGGCATTAACTATTTTCCACTGCTGCCGGAAATCAGCGACGCAGGGTATTTGCATATTGGTTTTGACCAGTTGAAACCCGGAGAGGAATTATCACTGCTGTTTCAGCTGGAAGACAAATACTTTACAGATACCACTGCGCCACTTCCCGAACTGAACTGGGCTTACCTGGCCAATAACAAGTGGTATCCTTTCGAGGGCAGGTATTTACTGAGCGACAACACCAATAACCTCACGCGGAGCGGCATTATCAAGATCCTGGTGCCGCCGGGTATCAATACACATAATACGATACTAACGCACGGTACGTGGTGGATCAGGGTTTCCCTGCCTTCACATGAATGCATTACGCCAAGGGTAACAGGTATTTTTCCCAACGCGGTAACAGCAGAACGGATACTGGAACATACCGGTGAAACCATGGAAAAGATGTTATCCATTCCTCCCCTTACCATCAAAAAAACCCAAAGGGATATCCGTACCATACAGGCCATCTGGCAGTTATTCCCTTCCTTTGGTGGGCGGAAAACAGAATCGGAAAATAAATTTTATACCCGGGTAAGCGAACGGCTGCGGCATAAACAGCGGCCTGTTAGCGCACTGGATATTGCCCAGGTGCTGCTGGAGGCTTTCCCGGAAATTCTCATCGTAAAAAGTATCCATACGCCGTCGCCCGCCAGCAAGGAAGATGTAAGTATCATCGTGGTGCCCAGGCAGCTGGATAACGGGTTATTCAGCAGTACAGAGCCTAAAGTTGATCTGGATACGCTTTGCCGCATACAGGCATTTATGCAGCAACGTATATCCCCATTCGTTAGTTTGTCTATCCGCAACCCGATATACGAAAGCGTTAAAGTAGTTTGCAGCGTTGTATTCCGGAACCAGTCGGACGATAACCTTAACAGTCACCTGCAACAACTCCGGCTGGATATACAGAAATTTCTCTGTCCCTGGTTATTTGATCCTGCCTCCCACCTGAAAATAGGCAGTACGCTTTATAAGCCGGAGCTGCTAAACTATATCAACCGGCAACCTTATGTGGAATATGTTACCGGGTTTTCTCTCATACATTTTTATTTTACGAAAGATGAAAACACGGGCATGACCCGGGCATATGCTACAGACACCGCCGCCGGTGATCTGCAACATATCAGTCCCTCGCTGCCACAGGCCGTGCTGATCCCTTCCGAAGAACACCTGATCACGGTGCTTCCCTTTCCTGAATATAAAGAGGCGAAGCCGGTTGGCATGGATGCGCTGAAGATCAGCAATGAACTGATCGTAGGCAATGATCGGCAGGCAATAACGGTAACGGACCAACGTCATGACTACTCACCCGACGAAGAAATGCTCACCATCTCTATTATACCGCCATAAGCAGGTACATCAGATCTTCCGATATCATTTTCTTAAAATAACTGTTATCATATGACTATGCAATCCAACAAAAAAGTATACGGACGGGATGAGCTGAAACAATATTTCAGGAATGGCGTGATGCCATCTGAAAATCATTTCGGCTACCTGATAGATTCTACCATCAACAAACAGGAAGATGGGTTTTCAAAAGACGAAGACAATGGTTTGCTGGTGTCCACGCTGGGTGAATCAAAGCGGCTGATGTCATTTTACCGGGCTACCGATGACCTGGAACCATTTTTCTGTGTAGAAAAAGAAGAACAGGAATTTCCCGGTCTGCGGTTTAAACCCGGTGTTGCCACCGACGAAGCCGATATGGCGGAGAAAAGTTTCTTCTTTCATATCAATGGTAATCTTGGTATCGGTAAAAAAAGTGACCCGCGTTTTAAGGTCGATATTAATGGCTTTACCGGCATGCAGGGCCGCATGGGTACTTTTAAAACAGGCACTGTGCCGGCCAATGGCAAATGGCATCCCATACTCGAGGCACTGGATAATTGCCAGGCATTTGAAGTGATGGCCCGTACCGGCAGAAAGGGCGCAGGGCGTGTGGCTATTCTCCATGCCACCGCATTGGCCGCCTATGGCGGGGCACATAACCGCATCAGCCAACGTTGTGCGCATTATGGTTTTTTCTGGAACAAGATAAAACTCCGCTGGAAGGGAAGTACTCACAACTATTCGCTGCAATTACGCTCCAACAGCAACTACGGAGAAGGCGTTGAAATATTCTATCATATCACACGCCTGTGGAGTGATGAAATGTTTATGCCTGATGAATATTACTATTAATCTGCTGCCATATGCCCGGTAATCCTATTCAGATCAACAGAGAAAAATCCGCTGCTCCCGCAATGGATTATGACCTTTTAATGAAGGAAGCTATTGCCAGGGTGCAGGAACTGTCCGGCGCCGAATGGACCGACTATAACCTGCATGACCCGGGTGTTACCATCTTGCAGCAACTGTGTTATGCCATCACTGACCCGGCCTACCGGACCGCTTTCCCGATTGAAGAAATACTGGCAGACAAAAAAAATAATATTGATCCGGAGCCGCATTCTTTTTTTCGTAAAGCCGATATGCTTACCTCTGCGCCGGTTACGGTGAACGACTACCGTAAACTGGTGCTCGATGAAATAGAAAACATCGAAAACATCTGGATTGAACCGGTGCAAACAGCGCAGCCCTCCGGCTGTACCAAAGGCGTATACCGCGTATTTATACAGGTAGCAGATGAACTGGCCGGCAACATGACAGAAAATGCCGAAATGATAAAACAGCTGGCCGACAGCACCGATCTCTTTTTACAATCGTACCGGAATATCGGGGAAGATTTTGAACCTGCGGTGGTATTGCAACCACAGCAAATTTATATCAAGGCGGAAATATTTGTAGACAGCAGGCAGGAGCCCCAGCAGATCCTCGCGCTGATGTGCAATGCCTTTGAAATGGCGCTGCATCCGCCGGTACGCTTTGTATCTGCCGCGGAGATGTATATCAACGGGTATACGGCAGAAGAGATGTATGCCGGTCCCCTGCTGAAAAGAGGCTTCGTTGCCGACACGGACCTGCATGAAAGAAAACGAAGCGTAGACCCTGCCGACCTGATGAAAACCGTATCACAGGTACCGGGTATCATAAAAGTAAAATCTATTTACCTGGCCGATGATGACAATGCCTTCCAGGCAAAACCCATCGTGGTAAAACCAGGGCACTACCCTTTCCTGGAAATGGTTAATGGGAAACATGAAATAAAAATTTCCAGCGATAAATTTGAATACAACCTGCAGGACGCCCATTTTCTCAATATGTATGAGCAGGTAAAAACCGTGGCGCGCAGGAAATATGCCGGGCATAAAAATGCGGAAGCATCCAAACCATTGAAAGGCACCTACCGTAACCTGGGGCAGTACTACTCGCTGCAGCACCAATTCCCCGCTATTTATGGCATCGGGCACGACGGGCTCGAAAAAGACGCACCGGCCCTCCGGCAGGCACAGGCCAAACAATTGAAAACTTACCTGCTTTTCTTTGAGCAGCTGCTGGCCAATTACCTGGCACAACTGAGCAACCTGGATACTTTTTTCTCTCCCTACCTCCGGCAGGTGCCCGCTGTTACTTATGCCACACAGCCGCTGTATAATGTTCCCCACGCCGCCGCGTTGCTGAAAGCCTATACGCATGCACAACATCCGGTATCATGGGAACAATTTACCAGTGATAACGGTAACGACTATATTAAAAATATGCAGGATGCCGCCGAACCGGATAAAATATACCAGCAACGGAAAAATACGATACTCGACCACTTGTTGGCACGTTTTAATCTCGTGCTGCTCAAATACCCGGTAACTTTTTACGAACAGGTTTACGGCCGCGATACGCCTTCTCAACGCATCAGCCCGGAGCTGGAATGGAAAGCCGATGTGCTCCGCCACATGCCCGGGCTGAGCGCCAACCGCAACCGCTCCTTTAACTATCGCGAGGATATTTTTAACGACGGCGAATTATCCGGTTATGAAAATATCCTGCACCGGTTGCTGCACGTACCAATAGGAAAAAGAAAACGCCTCACCGCCGCTTTTGATACCGACAGCTGGAAGGTAGACGTACATCAGCCATCCGAACCACATCTGCATATCCACCTGGTAAAGGAATACAAACTGAAGGATGAAATACTGAAGGTGAATATAGCGGAAAGCGAATCGGGAGAACTGATTTCCGGGAAAAAGTATCACTATGGCCGGCAGTCGGTGTCGTTGCTGCGTTTTGGACTGGATCCCGGCAACTACCGCATTATATATGACGAGGAAGAACGCCGGTTCCTGGTAGTATACCGTCATACTGCACATGGCCTGTGGCAGGTGGTAACACATGCCCACAGCTATGAAGCTGCCACCCATGCACAGCAGGACGCGATCCGTCACCTCAGGAAACTCAGTATCGATTCCGAAGGCTGTTACCTGCTTGAACACCTCCTCCTGAAACCAGCGTATGAAGAAGCGCGTTTTGGTTATCGCATCTACGCACCGAATAACAGGTTGTTACTCCAGCACGCACAGTGGCTCTCGCTGGAAGCCAGGGAAACACAGCTGGAACAGTTGCCTGTACTCACTGCCGCCATGGATGTACACACTCCCTTTGCTAACTGGCAGCAATTGCAGCAACAATACCGTATTTATTTTTACAGGGACAGCATGCCGGAATTACTGACGGCCGCACATTTCAGTGCGCCGGCATATAAAGCCGCCGCAGAAGAAGCGGTAACAGACCTGGTATTACTGACCAGGAAGATGAAAACCGGGCAGGCCCTGCGCATCGTTTTGTACGTAAAACACAGCGACTCGCAGATGCTGGAGGAAGACTTTTTTAAACTCGGCATAAGCCTCGTTTTCCCATCATGGCCGGCGCGCTTTCAATATGCAGAATTCCGCCGGTTCAGCGAACAGCTATTCGTGGAACATACCGCCGTGCAGTTCCGTATGCATTTCAGGTGGCTGGGTATCGCAGCTATGCGCGACTTTGAATCGCATTACTTCGATTGGCTCAAATCCATGCGGGGCGAGGGCGACCGCGACGCTGCCGCGGGCGCGTTCCTATCACTGATAGTACAGGACCCTGCTTTTGCTCACCATTTAGTGCCGCTGTAATGGATACACATATCATTGGCCGGTACAGTTTTGATATCACCTGCGACGCAAGGCCCAGGGCCGTTGCCCTGCAGGATATGGTCAGCGGGCTTTTCCGGCAAAATATCAGCGCCGGTACAGAAAGCCTCCTGCAACAACTGATCCCGGCCGATATGATGGCATCCCTTGACACGCTGGTACTGGATATCGGAAAAATACCCCTTAAAGACCTGGAAACCGAGCTGCCGGAAAAAATACTCGCAGCCCTGCAACAGGCCTTGTCCGATCTGTTACATCACCATCACAGCGGCAGCCGGCATCAGCTACAGGGAAATATTACCATCCGTAAAGGCAATGAGCGCCTGCTGGAGTTACTGTCTTTCCTCCTGCTACATGGCGTGATGCCCTGGTGGGCTACCACCGCCGAACGCGCACAGCCCGGCGATATCGTGCTTCATTTATCGAATACATCTCCCGGGCAACTTGCAGCCTTCCTGCGTAATATTGCCCGCAGCCAGGCAGTGCGCGAGCGCATTGTATGGCAGTTTCCGGCCACCGTACTACAGGCCATCGTGGAAGTATTGGAGCCGGCGGAAGCGTTGTTTATAATTGCGGGCAGCCGTGAAATAATGCTGCTGCAGCGGCAGCAACAACTGCTGCAAACAGAAACCAGTGAACTGGAAAAAGCTGTTTGGCTGTTTATGCTGACATATCTCATCATGGAGAGAGGCAGCAACTTTAACCGGAAAGAATTTGTGCGCAGTAACCTGTGGCAGCTGGCCAGGCATTTCAATCTCGCTTATGATACAGTGATTGCACTGTTTTATGAAGCACTGTCCCACTACCAGCCCACACTACCACAAACCGGTCTGGCCAATTTTATCAGGTCGCTTTATGAAGAAATAACACCGTCGTATATACGAAAAAACAATTTTTCAAATGATACAGGGCATAACAACCTGATGTCGGACCCCGGAGAACAGATCCATTTGTTACGTTACTACCTGTTGTACGGCGCAATCCCCTGGTGGGCCCCGGGCGTTACCCCCAGGGTATTGGAGCAGCTACTGTTCCATGCCGGCTACCACGCTCCTGCCCCTTTAAAACAAATGCTGCAGGCGGTGTTACAGCAACAAACGGCAGCGGCGCGCTGGCAGCAACTGTTGCATACCAGCAGTGACGGGGCGCAGCAACCTTCTCATATCAATACCATAAAAGTTTGGGCGGACCAGGTCATTGCCACGGCAGCATATGCCATGCGAAGCAACGGGAAACAAATGTTGCCTCATAACGGGAAGTTCGCAACAGATGTAAATGGGCAACAAATGATCCCGGGTGATGGAAATGTTGCAATAAATGCAAATGGGAAGCAAAGCACTCCCGGCAATGCAAACGCCATAACAGGTACCGAAGGGAATCAAACGATCCCGGGTAACGGAAAGCCCATAACAGATGCCAATGGAGAACAAACGATCCCGGGTAATGGAAAGCCCGGCGCCAATGGCAAACATGGCATCATCCCTTTCAATTCCCATACTGCGGAGGATGGTGATGCTACAACCGGCAACGCTGTGCCGATACCATCATTCCGTACAGGGGCCAATGCCTCATTCTCCACGGATAGCAGCAATACGCAGCGGTTGCTGCGCGATGTGATTCTCCATTTACTGACCTATGGCAGCATACCCTGGTGGGGCAAAGCATACGCACATTTTTCACTCAACAGCCTATTGCAGCAGCTGGCCGGTCAGCAGCCTGATCAAACGCTTACTATACTGGAATATGCCGGTACGCTCCCCGATGCAATGCACCGGCTGATAAGCGACGTAACCCCTTCCACATTTTTCCGGTTGCTGCAACATCGTGGTATGCATACCGCTGCGGAAGAAGTGTATGACAACCTCTACACCCTGCTATCCGCCGTACAACAACTCGTAAACGTGAGCACCCTGCCACAGGAGCAACTGGTATTGCAGGCCATCTGGCAATCGCTGGCGGCTACCCGCTACCGGCAAATCGATAAAGAAATTTTACTGCAACGCCTGCTGATGCCCGCCTGGTCGCAGGCTTCGGTAGCCGCACCGCATATGATCGGCTTCCTGGCACAGCAGCTGTTGCCAGCTATCCGGCATCTTTCCGGTAATACCATATTGGCCGGTGACCTGCAACAATGGACAGATAGCCTGGTAGAAAAACTACGGGGTAACCAGGCTGATGAATTACCGTCAATGCCCCGGGAACCGCTGCCGGTACTGGCAAACGCCTCGCCGGCCGTAGTAGTTGCCTGGCTGCAACAGTTCCTGCTCAGCGGACAGCTGCCCGCTGCCGCCGGCGAAACCGACAGCGTGTATGCAGCAGCCTTACTTCAATGGCTATACGAATATCACCGGGAATATATCACCACCTTGCAGGAAACGATTGTTTTATCACCCACGTTGTTTCAGCTGCTGGAAGAACTGTATCTCCGCCTGGAACCGGAGGTGGCTCCCATCCAGGCGTTGCTGCAGCCCTGGCTGGAAAAAACAATCGCATCATCCGGCGTATCACTGACCACCGGCAACAGCCAGGCATACCGGCCCGCTGTAGCTTTTCGATCGCTGTTACAACGTATGGAGCGCTACCCTGCCATTACCGCGGAAAACCAGCAACAGGTGCTGCTAAACGAAGCCACGGAGTTACTAACGGTGTTCCTTACACGACACCGCCTACCGGAAAAACTGGGGCAGCTCACCAACACAGGTACCAACGAAATCGTTAAGGCGGCAGTGATCCTTCTATTCCATGCTGCCCCCGCAGTATTGCAGCAACTTTTTAGCAGCCACCGGCAACAGCTGCAGGCACGACTACAGGTATATGGCCTGTTTTCGTTTTATGCAGGTCCGCCCGACAGCCAGATCCGCCGCAGTCTGGATGTATTTGCCATTCCCGACAGCCTGTTGCTGCTACAGGAAACAGGCCGCCATACCGGGGCAGATAACATCACCGATCTGCGTAAAGCTGTTCATTTTTATAAACAACGCGGCCGGCAGGAAAGGAAGTTATTTTATACTAAAATATTACAGCATACAGCACTGATAGAGCAAATGGCGGAGCATCTCGACGATGAATCCTTCCTCGATATGATGCAGGATGTACCGCTTGGCTGGAGCAGCCATACCACCGACGCATTGCATGAACTACAGGACCTGCTGGGCAGCCTGCTGCCCGGCAGCCAGGAAAAAATGCAGCTGCAGCAACTATTCCGCCGCTTCCACCTGTTGCTGCTCGGTGCACATATTCATGTATATAATGCAGCCACCTATGCCGCCAGGCTGCTGGATTTTATTACCACAACGGCGCCCGGTATTGCCTCACTGCTGATCAGCGGAATAGTAAAAGCGTTGGGCGCAGCAGTGGAGCAACCCGGCTACGATACCACTGCCAATCCCGGTAAACTATCTTCTACGCATATACGTAAACTACTGCCGTCATCAGCAGCACTATCCCGGATGCATATACGCAATATACTGCCCGCGCTGCAACAGGAGGCACTACGACTTACCACTACCACACGGCATCAGTCGCTGTTACGTGAAAGCCTGTACGAAAAAGACCGGTTGCAAACATCACCGCCGAAAATGGCTACCCAACCGGCTTCCCGGGAAACTCCGCCACGGGAATCCGATAGCTGGGCTAAGGTAAAAAAGCAGCCGATGGATACTATCTATACCGACAATGCCGGCTTAATTATCCTGCACCCTTTCATTCCATATGGCTTTAAACGGGTGGGCCTTGTAAACGACGAAGGGTTTGTAAACAAAGAAGCGCAACACCGCGCGGTACACTTGCTACAATACATGGTAACCGGCAAGGAAATACATGCGGAGCATAACCTGCCTTTGAACAAAATCCTATGCGCACTGCCACTGGAAGAACCGGTGCCGGCAGAAATATGGCTGACGGCAGAAGAAAAGCAATTGTGTGAAGAGTTGCTGAAAGTGGTGATACAACGCTGGGAAAAGATGAACAACTCATCGGTAGAAGGTTTCCGGGCAGCGTTCCTGCAACGGGAAGGAGCGCTCTGGCAGAAAGATGACGATTGGTGGTTACGGGTGGAAGAGCGGGGCTATGATATGATATTGCAAACTTTACCCTGGGGCATTGGCATGATCAAGGCGCCATGGATGGAAAAAACAATCTATACAGAATGGGCATACAGCTAATGGCAGCCAATGCGGCTACTCTCGAAAAAGACCTGGTATGGTTCGGGCAAATGACGGCGGCACGCATGCAGCAATACTTTCAGCAAAATGAGGCCGTCATCCCCGAGCCGCCGGACCTCAACGGCGATCCATCTGTGTATGCACAGATCATACAACACTATAGTATGTCAACCGCTGAGCGTACCATTCTACTACTGGCATTGATTCCTCATATACAGCCCCAGCTGCTGGATATCTTCTTTGTTAAAAATGCTACCTACGACAGGGGCTTTACCGAGTTCGGAGGCATAAAAGGACAATCGCATGGCGGCTTTCTGCCCACCGGTGAAACGGCCGCCTTCCTGTTGGCCACCGAGGGACTGCAACCACGCTTTCATTTACTGCACTATTTCGGCCCCGATCATTTTTTTAGCAAATACCAGATTCTGAAACTAACGCCCGCAGGCGATGAACCTTTGCTAAGCGGTACGCTGCACCTGTTGCCGGAATACCTTAGTTTACTGACACAGGGACAATCACACCGGCCGGACTACAATCCCCTGTTTCCTGCCAAACGCATACAAACCGGTATGGAATGGAGCGACCTGGTACTGGATCCACATGCCTTCGAAGAAGTAGAGGAAATACGTACATGGATACAACACGGCAACACCCTGTTACAGGATTGGGGTATGGGGCATAAAATAAAGCCCGGATTCCGCAGCCTGTTTTACGGTCCACCCGGAACGGGGAAGTCGCTCACCGCCTGCCTCCTGGGCAAGTCGTTCGATATGGAGGTATATCGTATTGACTTATCACTGGTAGTATCCAAATTTATCGGGGAAACAGAAAAAAACCTCGCGCATGTATTCGACAAAGCCGTTCACCAGCAATGGATCCTTTTCTTTGACGAAGCCGATGCCCTGTTCGGCAAACGCACACAAACTTCCTCTTCCAACGATCGCTATGCCAACCAGGAAGTAGCCTACCTGTTACAACGGGTGGAAGATTTTCCGGGCGTAGTAATATTGGCAACTAACCTGAAAGCCAATATAGACGAAGCTTTCGCCAGGCGTTTTCAATCCATGATCTATTTTTCCATGCCTGCGCCAGAACAACGCCTGCGTATATGGCGACAATCATTTCCGGAACATGTGGTACTGGAAGACAAAATTAACCTGGAAGAAATGGCCCGCAAATATGAAATGACCGGTGGCACCATTATCAATGTAGTACGTTACGCCTGCCTGATGGCATTAAAGCGTGACGATAAAATCATCCGGCTGCAGGATGTGATGGCGGGGATCCGCAAGGAATTTTCAAAAGATGGGAAGACGATATAGCACCTTTGACAATCAGTTTATCATTTACGGTAGGAAAGCGTAATCCATGGGACTGAGCATAACCAGCATTTGTAACCAGGTGAACAGAAAAATTATGCGCTAGTAATCAATGACAAATGTAAAATATACGTGTTTGGTTGGCGCTCCATTCGGGTAACGGAGCATTAATTAAACAGTGGTTCCCGGTTATAAAAACTGGTTAACCAGTACTTCCCATTCCTGTTCTTTGGAATAAGATGGCTTTGTTTCTCCCGCTCTGCTGTACCAATACTCCGCATTTGCTTCATCTCCTTCGACCCTGTGCAGATAGGCATGCACCCTGGCGGCATCATTGCCGGGCAGGTCGTCGACCAGGTCGTGCGCTTTTTCCCAGTATCCCTTTCCATCGTACCACAACGACTCCAGGTAAACGGAGAGGTACTTCGGGGGGTGCGCATCCTGTAAGGATTGTTTAAATTCATTAAAATCCATCTGTCTGTTTTGTCGGCTAATATATGTTGAACTCAAATATACGGAAGCAGCCGGCAAAATGGTAAGATTGGCAGAAAAAACTGATTTATTCTTTTATTTTGTGCGCCACTAATCAAAATAGTATACAAATCCATGAGTGAACAAATTAAAGCACGCATTCAAGCTTCACTATCTTTATTGATTGTAGGAATAACATTAATTACACAGGGATGTAAAGACAGGTCAGCCACTGAAGTTATGACCACTCCGGAAGACAACCGTTTTACCAAAACGATACTTTCCAATGATCTTAACGAGCCCATGGAATTAGCAGTGGCGACCAACGGCGATGTTTACTTTGTTGAACGCTCCGGAAAGCTGTATCATTATAACCCCGCCACACAGGCCACCACCGTCGTCTATACTTTCCCGGTATTACCTGATACCAAAGAAGGTTTTGGCAACGGATTACTGGGCGTTACCCTTGATCCTGCCTTTGAGAAGAACCATTATATCTATTTCTATTATACACCCAATACCACACCCGTTGCTAACCAGGTATCGCGTTTTACCATGGCAGGGAAAGACTCGCTGATCATCGCCTCTGAAAAAGTGTTGCTGAAAGTGCCGCTGGAACTGGAGGTAAGCGCGCATACGGGCGGCTCGCTCGACTGGGACCGGGAGGGTAACCTCTATATTTCCACTGGCGACAATACCGTTCCATTTGCCTCCAACGGCTACGCCCCGATTGACCAGATCCCCGGCCGCATCACCTTTGACGCGGAAAGATCTGCCGGTAACACCAACGACCTGCGTGGTAAGATCCTCCGTATTCATCCCGAACCGGATGGCAGCTACACCATTCCCGGCGGCAACCTTTTCCCTAAAGGCACCGACAGCACCAGGGCAGAGATCTATACGATGGGATGCCGTAACCCTTATCGCATGTCGGTAGATACCGCTACGGGCATTGTATACTGGGGCGAGGTAGGACCCGATGCTGGTCAGAATGGCGACCAGGGCCCGCGCGGATATGATGAAATCAACCAGGCAAAAAAGCCGGGTAACTTCGGCTGGCCATTCATGGTGGGCGATAATAAAACCTACCCCGATTATAACTTCGCTACCAAAACCCTGGGCACCCACTTCAAACCTGAAGCACCGGAAAATAAATCGCCGGCCAATACCGGCTTAAGAATATTACCACCAGCACAAAAAGCGCTGATCTGGTATCCGTACGATTCTATACAAACATTTCCCCTACTGGGCAACGGAGGCCGCTGCGCCATGGCTGGACCGGTTTTCCATTATAATAAGGAAACCGCTTCTGCTACCGGCTTACCAAAGTACTTCGACAAAGCTTTGTTTATTTACGACTGGATGCGTAACTGGATCTATGCAGTAAGACTGGATTCACAATACAATTATAAATCAATGGAGCCCTTCATGGGCAGCAACGGCGACTTCAGACGCCCGGTGGATATGGCCATTGGTAAAGGCGGCGATCTGTATGTACTTGAATATGGTTCTGTATATGGTATCGATAACGACGATGCCCGTCTGGTACGCATTGCCTACAACGGCGGTAACCGTTCGCCGGTAGCGAAAATTTCCACCAACGATACAGCCGGCACCGCGCCTATGAAAGTAACTTTCAGCAGCAGCAACAGCTATGATTTTGATAAAGACAAGCTCACTTACGATTGGAACTTTGGCGATGGCTCCCCTGCCGCTGCCGATGCAAACCCCGTGCACGAGTATACGAAAAATGGCACCCACAAGGCCATACTGACCATCACCGATCCAAGCGGCGCCAAAAGCCAGGACACCATCGCCATCCGCGTTGGTAACACCCTTCCGGTTGTAAAGGTGAGCAATACCGGTAACAGCACCTTCTATTTTAATAAAAGCCCGCTGCAATACACGGTAACCGTAACAGATAAAGAAGATCCGTCTATCAATAACGAACAACTGGTAATTGGCTTACACTATGTGCTGGCAGCTAAAAATAAAACGACACAGGGGCACCAACTCATTACCGTAGTACCTGCGCATCCCGGCAAATTACTGATGGAAAGCAGCGACTGTAAAGCCTGTCACCAGCTGGATAAGACTTCCGTGGGCCCTGCCTTTACTGCTGTAGCCAAACGTTACGAGCACGACAAAAACGCACCGGTAAACCTGGCCAACAAAATCATCAAAGGCGGCGGTGGCAACTGGGGTGAACACTCCATGGCCGCGCATCCGCAGCTGTCGATGGATGATGCCGGACAGATCGTGAAATACATCCTGTCGCTCGCCGCACCACAGGCAGGTAACCTGCCTCCAACCGGCACTATTGCGTTGAAAGATCATCTTGGCAAAGAGCCCTATGGCAACTACGTGCTGGCCGCGTCCTATACTGATGGCGGCGGACAGGCTACGCCACTGACCGGCAGCGACCTCCTGTTGCTCCGCTCCTTACACGTACAAGCAGAAGATGCAGACGAAGTAAAAAATATTGACCGCTCTTCCAAACACCTGGGATCGATCCATAACAAATCTTACTTCGTGTTTAAAAACATCGACCTGAAGGGAATCAGTAAAGTAACTTATCATTACTCCTCTCTCAACAGGGATGCTACACTGGAAGTGCATACTGGCAGCGTTGACGGACCAGTGATCAGCACGCTTAATTATAAAGCCACCGGCAACTGGGAGAAATTTATTGATGTCACCGTTCCCATCAAAGATCCGGGCGGTAAAAACGATCTGTACTTTGTATTTAAGAAAGATCAGGAACCAAATCAGCATTTGTTTACGCTCGACTGGATGGAGTTCAGGCCTTAGCGGTTTAATATATTAGTATAACGGGAGCTGACCAAAAATGACGGTCAGCTCCCGTTCTGTTTTACTATGCTGTTTTTGTATCACAAAGTTGACCACAAACCTGTTGGTTGCTGTAGCCGGAACGCCTGTTGTTGTAGCCAAAAAATGAGCGCAGTATTATATTTTTATTTTCCAGGATTTTTTGGTAATTTTTGTTGCTATCTGGTCTTACAGGTAGCCCCCAAAAAAGCAAATATTATAACATTGTAATCCCCCCTTTGTTAACACTCAAATGCAGCATGGAGGCTGCCGTAACATTATGCAACTCATTGTAACAGCAAAAAAACTCAACAGGCGGACCCGTGTTCCTGACAACCTTACAGAAAAAAACAGCATCACAGGTACTGTTTTACAGGGTTTTAAATTTGAAGGAGAAGAGGTTAAAGGCATCCATGATCCTGCGCTGGGTAAATGGTACAAAGACCAGGATGGCTACTACTACTGGGGTGGCGGCCTGCATGTACTGAAACAAAACCCTCCGCCTCCCGGCACTGTACACATCGATCACCTGCCCGCCAATCTTCCGGCCGATTATGTACTGGGAGCCGATCTCTCCCACTACAATGCCAGGCCCGACTGGGAGGCCATCCGGCAGGCAGGGGTCAGCTTTGTTTATCTTAAAATATCCGAGGGCGTAGGTACACCGGATCAGAAGGCCAGGGAACACGCAGATAATGCCATTGCACATGGCCTCAAAACCGGATACTATCACTTCTGCCGGCCTGATACCCGCAATGGTGGCAGTCTTCAAAGCGATGCTACTGCCGAAGCCAATGCAGCCGTCGCTATCATGCAGCAACTGCCAGCTACGGAAATGCCCATCGTGCTGGACCTGGAAGATCAGAGCAGCTGGGACACACCGCTCAGCAAAAACGACTACCAGGCCTGGATAGCAATATTTATTCACCAGGTGATCGACAGCACCGGCATTGCTCCCGTCATCTATAGCCGCAAAGAATATCTCGACCGCAAATTACCCAGGGATCATACACTGGGGAAATATCCGCTCTGGCTGGCCAATTATTCGGTAACAGATGCCAATAAGCTGAAATGCCCGGTGGGCTGGGATGACTGGAGTATCTGGCAGTTTACCGGCAAAGCGAAAGTTGGCGGTAATGCCGCACTGGATCTAAATATATTAAAAGACCTGGCCGTGATTAACTTATAATAAATAGTTAAATGAAGAAAGCAAAGGGCTGCAAATCAGCCTTTTCTGTTATTACCCAGTTGTTGAACTGCGAACTGAATGACTGGTAATAGAAAGCGTTTCATGGTGATGAAACGCTTTCTATTACCTGCTATCGTATCAATGTGATTGTTCCTTTAAATTCAAAGCTTTCCCCGCTTTCGCAAATCGTTTTGAGAGAATAAATGTAAGTGCCTATACCCGCTGCTTTGCCCCTGTTCTTTCCGTCCCAGCCAGATACCGGTGCATTGACAGGGAAGTGCACATTTTCAAACACCAGTGTACCCCAACGGTCGTATATCCGCAGGTATTCAATTTCCTTCACGCCTCTGCCTTTGGGATAACAATATTCATTTTGTCCGTCGCCATTAGGTGTAAAGGCATTGGGCATAAACACCGCGCCCTGGTTGCAGGTAACATGAATAATTACATCATCGCTGGCTTTACAGCCAAAGCGGTTCTCTACTTCCAGCACATAACGGGTAGTGAGGTTGGGAATTGCTTTCACAGCAGGACAGGTGCTGCAATCCAGGTATTCTACCGGCGACCAGTTCCAGCGTATCACATCATTGCTAACGGCTGCACCAAGCGACACCGGTACACTGGCCATGGCCTGTAAATCGGCGCCCAGCTGTACTGTTGGTAACGGATTTACCTGCACCTGTAAACTGGCATTATCAGAAAAACATCCGTCTTTATCATAACCTGTTACCTTGTAAGTGTAGTTACCCGCGTTTGTCAACGTAGCTGTTGGCGTGGCCATGTTTGTATTATCCAACCCCGGGCCATCCCATACATAGCTATCGGTTCCTGTTACCCACAGCGGTAGCTTATCGCCAATACAAAGCCCGGTATCAGGTGTGGCGGTAATATTGAAGGGCTGTACTACCCTGATCTTAACGTCGCCCGTGTTAATACAGCCGTTGTTATCCGTTACTTTTACCTGGTAGGTAGTGGTAGCCACCGGGGTGGCCTGCGGACTGGCAATGGACGGATTGTTGAGTCCTTCGGTAGGTGTCCATTCATATTTAACACCGCCACTGGCCTGCAGTACGGTCGTATTATGCAAACAAACAAAATCACTGAGGGCAGTAGCCTTTGTATCCGGCAAAGGCAGGATATTAATGCTATGGTGTGCCGTATCAGTACAACCTTCTTTGTTCGTTACGGCCAGTGTTACATCCACCATACCCGGTGTGGCAAACGCCTGTTCGGCGGGGTGCTGTTTATTATCCGTGCCCTGGCTGCCGAAGGTCCATTTCCAGGTGACCACATCGCTGCCGGTTGTACTTCCGCTAAAAGCTACCGGTACATCTTTACAGGCTTGGTCCGGACCACTGATCGCCGCCGGCGCTACGGGGAGCACCACTACAGTAGATGATACCGTTTTTTCGCAATTATAGGCAGTCGTAGTTGTTAACGTAAATTCGTATGTGCCTGGTTTAGTGACATGGAATTTAGGTTTGGCAGTATTGGTGCCTGTAGCTATTACCGAAGGATCATAGGTCCATTTATAGGTGGCCGGCATTCCGCGGCTCATAGAATAACTGGTGAATTCCGGATCAAAGGTAACATCGCCTTCACCACATAACTGTGCGGCAGAAGGATTCATTTTCACCTCGAGTTTATCGATGATGATAGGATCTTTGAGGAAGGCCACTCCGCGGCAACCCAGGTTATCGGTCAGCAACAAACGCGGGTTGTATACTCCCGGCGTTTTAAAGGTATGCGTGATCACCGGGTCTTTGGTTTCCTGCACAATACCATCCGTGAAGTCCCAGTTAAATGTAACCGCCTTTGCGGAGGTAATGTTAAACACCACTTCCTGTTCCTGGCAGCCACCCTGCGTATCCGGTGTTATTTCAGCGAAAGGTCCGGTTACGGAAATGGTTTCTGTTACCTGGTCTTCCGTGCCATCGCTTCCTTTTACTTTCAAAGTCACTTTATACTGACCGGACAACGTATAGGTATGTACGGGATTGGTTTGATCAGAGGTACTGCCGTCGCCAAAGTCCCAGGAAGAACTGGTATAGTTAAAAGATTTATTGGTAAAGCGGAACAACATCGGGGCGCAATTGCTTCCATCCACGAAAGAAGAAGTGTAGGAAAACGCGGCGCCGGTTTTGGTCACCTTGATGTCTTTTTTGGCGGTATCTTTACAGCCATTGTTGTCTGTTATCTGCAATTGCACGGTATATAAGCCCAATGCGGCGTAGTTAACCACCGCGTTAGCCGGATTTGAAGAAGCCGTACCATTGCCAAAGTCCCAGCGTACGGTGGCTATGGTTCCGCCAATATCAGTAGACTTATTGGTAAAAGTTACATTGCTGCCTGGTTTCACCACATACTTGTCGGCAGTGAAATCGGCGTTAGGTCCGTTTACCTGCAGGGTTTTGCCAGTGTATACGTTCGCGCAGCCGTCTTTATCCGTCACTTTTAACACCGGTTTGAAACGTCCGGCGGTATCGTAGGTATGTGTAAATGGTTTTGCCGTGAAGGTTTGCGATGGTGTACCATCGCCGAAGTCCCACTCCCATTTTGCCACACCGCTGCTATAGGTCAGGTCTGTGGCGTCTGTGAGGGTGACCACTGTACCGCGGCATTGTGGATTTGGCGGAATATTATAACCGGCTAACGGGCCACGTACTGCCACATTTACCACATTGCTGGTATCCGCGCAGCCAACGTTATTGGTGGCCACCAGTTGCAAAGTCTGTTTACCGGGAGCCAGGTTGGTAAAGCGATAGCTGGTGAGTGTGCTGTCCGGGTAGGCGTTGCCGTTAGCCTGCCAGGAGTAGCTGCTGGCGCCGTAAATGTCCGGATTGTATTTGCTGATTTTTGTAACAACAGTATCGCTGCTGCACAGGGTATTTTTATCTGCGGTGATAACCACGGGTGAAGCGGCAATCACTTCTACTGTTCTCACTAAATTAGTAGTACAGCTGCCATCAGAAACGGTCAGGCGTACCAGGTATTTTCCTGTTTTAGGATACACGTGTGTAAGCGTGGTGCTCTGCGTGGTGTAGGCGGTATCTTTACCGTCGCCCCACTCCCATTTCCAGGATTTCACCTTGGTAGAGCTTTCCGTGAAGGTGGCTTTCAGCCGGTTATTACAATCTGCTTTGGCCACACCGAAACGCGGGAAGGGATCGGTAGCTTCTATGTATTGCTTTTTAGTAAGCTCGTTGCTACAGGTACCATTCCATACCTTCAGGGTAATATCATATACAGCCGGGGCATTGTAATTATGTTTGGGCGTAGGGGTATTGTCCTGGCTGATGGTATGATCACCGAAGTCCCACTCCCATCTATCGCCTACATCCGACAAGTCTTTGAAACTTACGGTGGTATTACCGCAGACCTTCGGGATATCCGGTGAAGAAAAATCTACGGTGGGTTTGCGGTATACCATTACGTCCTGCTGGCATTTTACGGTGCCTGTGCAGCCGCTCACGGTAGTATAGGTGAGTGTAACCGGGTACCTTCCTTCTTTGGGATAGGTATGCGTAGGACTTGCCTGCGTTGATTTTGCAGTGCCATCGCCGAAATCCCAGCTATAGGTGCTAATCAGATCGCTGCTGTTGCTGGTAGCCAGAAAGCTGGGGGCAATCCCTTCACATCCGCTGGCGCCACGGGCGGTGGCCGTAATAATGGTTTGCACCACCGGCACATCAGCTCTGGCTACGGCCATACAACCGGCTGCATTGGTAGCCACCAGGGTGACCTTATAAGCGCCGGCAGCGGTATAACTATGTGCGGGATTTTGTTCAGTGGAAGTTTGCAGATCACCAAAATTCCATTGCCAGCTGATGGCGCCGGAGGAATTGCTGTTAAAATTAATAGCAGCAGGCAGGACGCAGACAGGTTTATTGTTGTTGCTGATGGAGGCCGATGGTGAAGCGTTTACGGTCAGCTGTTTTTCAACTACCTGTGTACAGCTTCCATAGGTGGCTGTCAGCTTTACTGTCAGCGGACCTGGTGCGGTAGGTGTATATGCGATAGCGGCATCATTTCCGCCAAAGGGCTGGCCATTGATTTCCCAGGCATATTTATCCGGTTTGGTACTGGTGGTAACGGCGGCAAATTTGTGTGGGACACCTGCGCAACTAAGTGGCGGCACCTCCATCCCTGTGCTGAAGTTGGCTATGTTAATATCGCTGACCGTTTTGGTTCCGGAACAGCCCAGGTCATTACTTACGGTAAGGGTGATGCTGTGTTTGCCCGGTGTGGTAAACGTATGTTTGCCGGGATCTTTAGCGGTGGAGGTGGTGCCGTCATCAAATTCCCAGAGATAGCTAAGGTTACCGGTGCCGGTGGAGGTATTGGTAAAAACCACATCTGCCGGCGCCTGGCAAAGTGTTTTGCTGACAATGGTGAAATCGGCTTTAATAGCCTCCAGCGCCTCCACTGCTTTTTCCAGCCGCAGGAAATTCGTACAACCGTGACTGTTAGTAACAGTGAGGGTTACGGCATAAGCGCCGGCCCTGTTAAAAGTGTGGGTAATGCTGCTGCCGCTGCCATCAAATCCATCCCCGAAGTCCCACGCAAATTTGGACATAGTGCCACTCACCGGGTCCGATTTATCTGTAAGGGTGGTGGTAAAAGGCGCGCAACCACTGGGAGGAGTAGCGCTGAATTTCACTTTAGGCTTGCTCCATACGTTGATATAGTTGGTTTTTGTAATGGTATTGGTACCACCGGCAGCGTCCGTTACGGTGAGTGTTATGGTATAACTGCCTGCAGTAACATAAGAAGCATTAGGATTTTTTTCGGTAGAAGTAAAACCATTGCCCAGGTCCCATTTCCAGGATACAGGATTACCAGTGGAATGATCAGTAAAAGTGGTGACCAGCAGCCCGCAATCACTGGTATTACTGGCTGTAAAATCAGCTTTCACCTGTGCTCCGGCGGTAAAAGCCATAAGGCAACAGGATAGCATACACGCAAAAAACGAAGCAATAATATTGCTTCTGACAGTTACAATTAGGTTCATGTTTCTCAGATACGGATACGGATAGATATTGACTCTCGGATACGGTTGTGGAACCAAAGTACAACCTTTTTAGGGAAATATGGGTAATAACTTAAAACAATGTGTATGTAAGACACGAAGGAGGGCATTCCATGAATGAAATGCCCTCCTTTCCCAAGATACTTTATGTATAGCAGATCCGGCTGCTAGTTATATTTTAGTTTGATGGTGACTTTCCAGACTCCTTCTTTTAGTATCGACATATCGAACCAATAGTTGAAGTAGTCCCCGTTAATATCCCCGTTATTATACATATCAATTCTCAGCACCTGCCCTGAAACAAAAGGCAGCGGGAAGCCTGCTATTTCCAGCTCCAGGTGGTCTGGAAATTCAGTATACTTTGTGGGATTATTCAGCCCAAGGTTATGCCAGTCTTTCAGATCAGTAACACCGGGCGTACTGGAATAATCATATCCCAACAGTGTTTTCGGGTCTACCGGTGAACCATCTTTCTTTAGCACGTATACCAGGATTTTGTTACCGGTATTTACCTGCCGGTCAAAGGTTACATCCAGCCCCGTTATGTTACCATCCAAACCTGCGAGTCTGTAGGTATAGGGCAGGGCATAACTTACATCAATGGTCAGGGCTCCTTTCAGCAGCTTTTCTCCCCCGCTGTTCTTTACCCTTACATCGATGATATACTTGCCTTTGGTAAATATAGTGGTATCAGTGGCTTCCGGGTAAATCAGGATGTTTCCGTTCTCCGGGTTAATGTCAACCGCCGGGCGATTCACTTTTGTACGTTTCTGGTTAAGCTCCTCTACTGTTTTTTCCTTCGACGTATATTCCGCCTTCCAGAAATAAGTATCTACCTTATAGTTCATCAGCTTATCAGCAATTTTCCCATCCTCGTAATGTATGGCATCGATGGTAAATTCCAATGGCTTTGTAGATTCATCGGTTACCATTGCACCGGACTGGATCAGGGAAGCCCCCACTGCTATTTTAATAGAGGGGTTGGTATATTTGAGCGCCGGACTTAAAAAGCCATCCGTGCTGTCTTTCTTACACGAAAACATAAACAGCGTCAGGGACAGCCATGATATGCATTTTATGGTTAGTGATTTTTTCATGGTAAAATGATTTAGACTACCTGTTATATTTTTGTTTTAGTCCTGCCGCAAAACTGGAACCGTTGGTTAATACGTGCACAATTGCATTGGCAGTAACCAGGTTGTGTGTTTGAATGCTGGCGGAATATGCTACAGTATCTACTCCCGGTATTTTTAAATGCGTATATACTATTCTATAGGCAGATGTTTGTAAGGAACTGCTCGCGCTGGTGCCACCGTCTACGCCACTAATCCGCAGGCTGTCCCTATTGGCAGCGAAGTAATATTTGTCTTTATCCTTCACTGCTGTTTCCAGGCTTACTTTAGCATTGGGTACTATAAACCGGCCAAGCAAGGCTGTCAGCGTATCCTTTCCGATATCGGCCAGTGGCTTCGGCATTTGCCTGTCGTCCGGATTATAATTCATCTGGAGGCGCAGCACTGCGTTATTCGGGGCTGCAAAAAAAGTGATGTTAGCCGTATTGACTGCGTCCTTGGTGTTTGTCAGATCGATTATCTTAACCAGGGAATCGAACATATGATTTGGTCTGCTTTTCAGGAAATCATATACGGTCATTCTTTTTTCTTCCTCTGATTGCCTGGACAAACCTCCGTCCATGTAATAATTATCTTTCCGGCATGCTGAAAGCATCAGCATACCAACTGCTGCCAGGAGCGCTGTTTTTTTCAGTGAAATATTTTTCTTCATACAATAAGTTATTTCCAGTATTCATTCTGGGTGATCAAAAAATTGCTTTTCGCGATAATGCCCTGATCTATCGGCAGCAGGTATGCGCCTTTCTGGTACCAGTCGGCCGCGGTGATTTTCGAATCTTTGTCCAGCTTCCTGGTTCTTACCAGGTCAAAGAAGTACTGTCCTTCTCCGATCAGCTCTTTTCTGCGCTCCAGCAAAATGGTGTCCTGTATATTTCCACCGCCGGTGTAGGGAGTCGCAAACGCACGCGCTCTTACTTTATTCAGCAATACAGCGGCCTCTCCTGCCCTGCCTACTGAAGTACTGGCCAGTGCTTCTGCTCTTAACAGCATGATATCTGCCAGGCGGGTGATAATGATATTTGATTCGTTGATATTCTGCGAAGAGGTGTCTCCTTTGAGCTGCAGTGTTTTGTATTTTCCAAAGTAAAAACGATCGTCGTATACGCCCTTCAGATAGGTTGTACGGTCAAACCAGGTAAACAAACGGGCATCTACAGCGCTTGGTGGAAACATATTGTTCAATTGTTGCCTGGTAGGACATAGTAAGAACTTCTCAGTACCGCCACCACCATCTGATTGGTCTTTATACCAGGGCCGGCCCAGTGTTCTGTTATAAACACGGTTCTTCTGCACTTCTCTTAAGTTGGCATCAAAATTAAGTTCAAAGATGCCCTCATTGGATTTTCCTACAAAGATGCTGATAAGGTTCAAGGTGTCTGTAACAAGACTGTACGGACCTTTGGTGATCACGCTATCGCACAATTTTTCGCATCCTGCGTAATCCTGCAACCATCCCAGCACGTGCGCTTTGATGGCCCATGCAGCCCCTTTAGTGGCCCTTACAGCCTTATCGCCATCGCCGTAATCAAATTGCAGGTCAGCAACAGCAACGTCCAGGTCAGCCCGAATCTGTTTAAACACCTCTTCCTGTGGCGCCCTTGACAGGTTATCAATATTTACGCTCTTTAAGTTCATGGGTACATCGCCCCAGAAACGCACCAGGTAGAAATAGGTGAGCGCCCTGATAAAACTGGCTTCTCCGATGTGACGCTTCTTGAGCGTTTCATCGTAATTAGGGATAGATGGAATTTTCTCGAGTACCAGGTTACACTGTGCAATGACCGTATAAAACTGGTTCCAGTTACCTCCTCCGTTGTTGATCAAAGCTGACGCTGTATTAGTGGCGATAGGCGTTTCAGGACGAACGTTGGAACTCTGGGAATAGCTGGAAAACACATCTGCACGCACATCTCCCATCAGGAACACTTTATCCGGCACTACCGCACGCAGGTAAGAATAAGCAGCAGCCAGCCCTTTTTCTATATCGGCAGATGTAGAGAACGCATTATCCGCAGTAGGTAACTCAATAATTTCCGGATCTAATATTTTTGTGCAGGAAAATAACAATGCGCTGCATACCAGCAGGAGGCATATTTTGTTTTTCCATTCAGTTATTATCTTCATAATCTTAGAATTCAAAGTTAAAGCCGCAGTTAAATTTGTAGGGAATAGGATACCCATTACCCAGGTCGTAACCATAAGAGTCCACATTTTCGGGATCTACACCGCTATACTTGGTGAGGATAAATACGTTACTCATACCCGCATACACCCTGAGTCTCCGGATGTTGTAACGGTTCAATCCTGCCGGTGAAAAATCGTAGCTCAGGTTCACGTTATTTAACCGTATGAAGCTGCCGCTTTCCAGGAAGAGGTCTGTATTGGTTTCGTAGTTACCGATAAAGTCATAGCTGGAAGTGCCATAATATCTCCATGGGTTGAGCACGGGATATTTCGCATTGGTATGTGTAGGTGTCCAGAAATCCAGGTCAGATACATCGAGCAGGTTTCTTTGTCCGCCGGGATAGTTCACGTTTTCACTGGCGGTCCAGCTTACGCCTTTGATACGGTCGGCCAGCACTTTATTCATCACCTTATTTCCAATGGAGTAGTTGAAGAACATGTCTAACTGCAGCGCAGCATTATTTTTAAACCGGTAGCTAAAGGAATGGGAAATACTTCCGGTAAACTTGGGGTTAGGATCTCCTGAATATACCCTGTCGGTATTATCGATTACGCCGATGCGGCCATCACCATTTACATCCAGCAGCATAATATCGCCGGCCCTGTATGGGTCCTGGGATGCAAATCCGCTGGTATTGGGGTAAAGACGTTTACCAGTGTATTTATTTACCGGAACAGATTCGTCTGTTGGGTATACGCCGAGATACTTCATCAGGTAAAAGCCATTCAGCGGACGGCCTATCTGCAGATAAGGTTGTCCTACTGCGTAACCGCCCCTGGAAACGCTTCTGCCAAAATCGGGCAGCCTGGTCAGCTCATTACGGTTGATAGCACCAATAAATGTAACGGAGTATTGGAAGTTTTTACCTGGTTTGGTGATGTAACCGGTAATAGCAGCTTCATAACCGTGATTGCGTACCGCACCGCTGTTAATATAGCGGGAAGTGTATCCGCTGGTACCATTCAGGGCATCCGGAAACAGGAAGCCGTCGGTGTTTTTATTATAGTAGTCGAGCGCCATGGTCAGGCGGCTGTTAAAAAATTCGAGGTCCAGTCCTACACCCTGATCTTTTGTAGTTTGCCAGGTGAGGTTAGGTAATGCCATACCATTACCGCCCGCATAGTTCGGGGCCAGCAGTGGTATGCCGTTATAGGTAGCATTGTCGCCGCTCTTGGTTTGATAAGCACCTACAGCGAGGTAGTTATCTTCGTACTGTGTACCGGATTTACCTGTACTTACACGGATCTTACCGAAGTTCAGCCAGTTGCCTATGTGATTATGGATAAACTTCTCTTCGGTGAATACCCATCCGGCAGAGAGCGAGGGGAAGTAACCCCATTGATTGTCTTTACCAAATTTGGAAGATCCATCCGCGCGTATCACCGCCTGGAGCAGGTATTTTTTACTAAAGTTGTAAGACAGCCTGGAGTAGTAAGATAACAGGCCATACTTGATGTTATGTGTTTGCAGTTGCAGGTTGGCCTGCGGGTATCCAAGGATCACTTGTTGAGCATCGCTGGGGCCGCCAAAAGCGCCCCCGAATATGCTGTTAGTTTCGCTGGTGTTGATCGTATTACCTAATACCAGGTCGAAAGAGTGTTTTGCTGCAAATGTGTGGTATAAACGAAGAAAGGTTTCACTCAGCAAATTCACCTTTTCCTGTGAGTAATAAGAAGCCGCCGCTTTCTGATCATTCCTGGTAGCTGATGGTTCGAAGGTACGTGTACGATAAAACTCATAGTTACCGGATGCTCTTGAGGTGAGGTTCAGATACGGAGTAAGATCGTAGCTGAGCTCCAGCTGGGCCAGCGCTCTTCTTGTCAGGTCTGTGTTTACACCTTTGCTGTATGAAGCCAGGAAAGCATCATAGAAACCGCTGTTGGGTCCGGGACGAAAAGAGGAAGAGAAATTGTTACCTACTACCGCAGCATTATATGTGTCACCTCTTTTTTGACTGGCATCCGTTTGGCTTAAATTTGCGCGGCCGGTGATGGTCAGTTTGGAAGTAGGTTTAAAAACGCCGTTGTAGGTCAGTGAAAACCTGGTAAACCCGGAGCCGAGTACGATACCTTTTTCGTTATAGTAGTCCACACCCAGGCGATAGCTGGCAGTTTCCGTAGCACCGCTGATACCAAGATTGACATTTTTCAGGTCTGCATCACGGAAGTACAGTTTTTGCCAGTCGGTAGAGTTGTTATAAAAACTATTCAGACTGTCGCTCAGTTCAATAGGCATATCAGTATAGCCACCACCTACTTTAGAGGCCTTATACTGGTTGTATAAATCAATTTTAAAATCGCGTTCAGCTTTACCGCCAAGCGTTTTACGTAATGATGGGTAATAACTCAATCCATATTGTGTATTTAAAGTAACGATTGGTTTTCCAATTTTGCCTCGTTTGGTGTTGATGATGATAACGCCGTTGGCGCCTCTTGAACCGTAGATAGCTGTAGCAGAAGCATCTTTCAATACATCCACAGATTCCAGGTCGAAGGGACTGAACCCGGCCAGTACGCTGGTAATGGCCTGGCGTGGATCAGAAGGATTGAATACATCCTGTTCCAGCGGCACACCGTCGATAATAAACAAGGGCGTGCTCACCACGTTAGAATTGGCGGAGTTGGAAAAGGAGGCAAGGCCCCTGATCTGCACCATACTGCGGGCTCCCGGCATACCGGAATTATTTTGCACCACCAGCCCGGGCGCCAACCCCTGGAGTAATCCTTCGATAGAAGCGGCCGGCTTGTTCTGAAGCTGTGAAGCTTTGATAGAAGATATCGCCGCGGTGGTTTCCCTTCTTTTCTGCGTACCATAACCTACGGTTACATTTACTTCCTGCAGCTGCGAAGCAGAAGGTTGCAGCGTTACCAGGATGTTCTGCAAGGTGTTTCTGACCAGCTGGTTTTTAAACTCCCTGGCAGCTACCGATAATACGCCATTATTTAAATGGAGCATCAGTGAATTAAAACCGATGGAAGTGATTAAAATGCTGGCATCTTCAGGGACCCCAGTAAGGGTGAACCTTCCGTTTTCATCTGCAGTAGCGCCCTGGCGGGATCCCTGCACAATGATAGTAGCGCCAATGATGGCCTGGTTATCCGGGCTGATGATTCTTCCGGACAACGTAACAACAGCTGCATTTGCTTTAGCAGATGCGAGTACGGTTACAATTTTGTCGTTGACTTCATAGGTGAATGGTTGTCCTTTGAATACCTGTGGCAATGCGGTTTCCAGCGGTTCGTCTTTCAGGTTGACTGTCACCGGTTTTGCGGTTTTTGCATAGCGGGCATCAAAGATAAAGGAGTACCCCGTCTGGGTTCTGATGGACTCGAGCACCTGCTCCAACTTAGCATCGCTTACACGCAGTGTTACCTGCTGTGAGAAGCCGATAGCTGATGTTGCCAGGTAATGGAAGACCGTAAGCGTTATGCAGCAGACATAGCGCTTCCAATGGCCCAGGCGATGGCCATACTTAATACTCATAAGTGTAGTTTTTACTAGTGTGAAATGATCTGGTTGATAAAATCCGGTACTATTGCTCTACATATAGCCGGCTGTTGCTCAGTTTTAATTTTATATTGGTTGTTTTCTCAATTACTTTCAAAAGCTGCGGCAGTGGTGTACTGCGCGGCAGCTGTCCATAAAGCTTCTCTGCCGGAAGCGATGAAAAATCTACTTCAATATCATACCAGCGTTGCAACTGGTAGCCGACATCGCGTAAGTCGGTATTGGAAAAATAAAACAGATCGGATCTCCATGCCACATCTTCACGGGTATCAACGGCTCTTACCTGCAGCCGGTTCCCCTCCAGTATGGCCTGTTCCCCCGGTTTTAAAATACTGGTGTTGTTTCCGTCCGGTGACGCCAGTTTTATACGTCCTTCTATCAACGTAGTTTTAATATAGGATTCATCCGTATATGCCTTTACGTTAAAGGCAGTGCCCAATACAGCGATGGTTTGTTTTCCCGCTACTACCGTAAAAGGTTTGCGGTCATCTTTAACAATATCAAAGTAAGCTTCTCCCGATAATTCCACTTTTCTTTCACCGTCGGGAAAACGGGTCGGATAATGAAGGGAGGAAGCGGCATTCAGCCAAACCTGGCTTCCATCAGGTAACACCACTTTATATTGTTTCCCCCTCGGTATGGTAAGGGTATTAAAAACAATGTCGGCTTTCTCCGCTGGTTCTTCAGCGGGCGCCGAATAGCTGAGCATACCTTTTTCATTGTTCACTGCACTGGATCCTTTTTGTTCAAATGTCTCTCCTTTTTTTGCGCTGTCCAGGGCAATTTGTCGCCCGTCGGCCAATGTAAGCATGATGCTTGTTGACGGCCTGGCAGCGGGTATTGCCATTGCTACATTTCCCTGCATCGTTTCCCGTTCCCGAAGGATAAAAAAGCGATAGGAAAGCAGCGATACAGCCAACAGCATACAGGCTGCGGCCCAGGTTGCTACAGGCTTCCATCTGAAAATTTTGGGGCTAACAACCGGGCTCTGGACCCTGATTTCTTCATTAATTTGCCGGAGCAAACCGGCGGCTTCCTGCGCCGAAAAAATATCGTTGCCCTCAGCAGATTGCTCCGCCAGTTGCTCAAACAGGTCATTATATAATGGCCTGGCCTCCGGTGTTGACAAAAGCGCAAATAACTCCTGCCGCTCTTCAGGAGCGATAGTGCCATCAATGGCTTTGTTCATTAAATCATTTAACCGGTTTGGCAGTTGCATAATCTGGCGACTAAAAAAGTGCTTCTATATATAAAGACAGTGAAGGGGGTAAAAAAGGAGATATGCCTCAAAAAAATTTTTTATTTAAAAAAATGGAGGCTGGCCAGCGTAAAGAGAACGGTTACACGCACTTTTATAAAGCGGTGAATAGACTTGAGCGCGAGTTGGTTGTATTTTTTTACCGAATCGGTAGTTAAATTCATGCGGGTGGCTATTTCGGGGTTGCGGTACCCCTGTGCACGAAGCAGGAATACGGTTCGTTGTTGTAACGGCAATGCGTCAATTGCTTTATCGAATACTTCCAGGCGTGTATCGGGCTGTTCATTGCCCTGTTGCTGCCGCGTTAGTTCAAACCTGGTATACTGTTCCTCTTTCTTTTTGTTGGCCACCATGGTGGTCAGGTAATTAAGGGTATGATTGCGCAGGAGAATAAAAAAGTAAGCGTTGAAATCTTTAATATCCGTGAGCTTCTCTCTGTCTTTCCAAAGTTTTACAAACAGGTCCTGCAGAATCTCTTCTGTTTGTTCGCGGGAGCCGATAATAGCATGCACCACCCGGCCGGCCTGATTTAAATAACCATGAAAAAGCTCTGAGAATGCATGTTGGCAGCCACCAGCGACGAGCTCCAGTATTTCACGTTCATTATCAATACGCTTTAACGCCATAATGCATTAAAAATTTGGTTGACAGATACCATTGCAGGTTGGTACACTCGGAGTAATGATGACAATATTAAATATACTTATCAATATTTCCTTATAAAATTTTAGCAAAATGATATAGTAAGTTAACAAAAAGGGATTAAACAATCGTTTAAAAAACAACTCATGGGATTATAAAAACAGGGATAGTTATCATAACCATCCGCCTCCAATCAGCGATTTTTTATTGAGGCCATGTTCCGGTTTGAAGATCCAGTATATCTTCCGGCAGATTTATATCCTTGTTTTATTTACGGGCAATGATCTCCAGGTCGGTGATGATAGTGCTATCCGGCCCCGGGTATACTTTGCGATCCATTGCAATAACCCGGAACTGATGTGCCGCGAGCATCGCGGTTAAGTCGGCCGCTTCATAGTAATACATGTAGAGCTGATTACCGGCAGCTGTTTTCTGAAGACCTGATCTGCTGTAATGATCTTCCATGGTGCTCATATAAAGTATACCATCTGTGGTAAGTATACCAGCGGCATCAGCTATCAATTTGTTTACTTCTTCTTTTGAGAGATAGGGTAAACAAAAACCACACATGATCGCGTCGTACATTTTCCCGATGTTACCGATATCTTTGGCATCCATCAGCTGGAAAGCGGCAGTGGGATTGTTAAGCGCCGCTAACCGGAGCATATTGGGCGCCAGGTCGATGCCCAGGAGCTGGAAATCAGGGCGCTTGTCCAGGAGGTACTTTGTAATGTTGCCCGGACCACAGGCAATTTCCAGGATGGCCGCATTGGGGCGGATGTTGTTGCAAAAAAGGTCAAAGGAATCTTTATACAGACTTATATCCATGAACTTATCCTGGTACTGGGCGGCGCATCTGTCGAATACTTCGACGGCCATTTTGGTGGTGTCTGTCATGATGCTATTCAATTTTTGGGGGTCACCCAAATTACAAATGTTTTTTGACAAAGGCTGGTCGCCATTGCAGCGCTTAATATCACTGTAAGATATCCAATTTTCCATGGGTGCTGGAAAGTCGGGAATAAATCCTAACTTAATCAATATCGATCCAAAACGATCACAAACGATCATTTCTAAAAAACAGAATTTATGAAAAAACAAATGCTGACTGTATTGATTGCAGGCCCATACCGCTCCGGCACCAATGACGATCCGGTACTGATGGAACAAAATTTAAGAAAGCTGGAAGACATAGCCCTGCCCATATTCAGAGCAGGACATATTCCTGTGATCGGCGAGTGGTTTGCCTTGCCGCTGTTGAGAGTGGGGGGTTCTACCCGACCCGGTGATGCTGTTTACGAAGAAATACTGTATCCCATAGCCGGCCGCCTGATTACAAAATGTGATGCCGTACTAAGAATTGCCGGCGCCTCCAAAGGAGCCGATGAGGATGTCAGGATTGCACAGGAACTTGGACTACCAGTATACAACACGCTGGAAGACCTGTTAGCGGAAAAGAGAACGGCAGGATAGCAGTATCATTGCGGTCAACGGCACCGGATGTTTACCCGGTCATTACCTTAACCAATTGGCTATCGTAACGCCGCCAAGATATCCCATAATAATTACCACCAGCCAACCCATCAACTGCATCCAAACAGGATGCCGGTAGTGGTGCAGCAGCTTTGCATTGCCGGCAGCCACCAGCACTACTGCCAGGGCTACCGGCAATATGAGACCATTGATCGCTCCCGCCATCAGCAACAGTTGTACCGGGTTACCGGCCATCACAAAAACAACGGTGGAAAAAAGTATAAAAACACTGATAAACCAACGCTCATTCGCAGCAATAAAAGGATGAAATGTTTTGAGGAAGGAAACCGAGGTATAAGCCGCGCCTACCACGGAAGTAATAGCTGCGCTCCACATAACGATTCCAAAGAAACGGTACCCCATTTCCCCGGCCGCCACCCGGAATACAGCTGCCGGCGGATTTCCCCCGTCGAGTACCGCACCTTGCGTAATTATACCCAATGCCGCCAGGAATAACAATACACGCATCACAGCAGTAATAACAATTCCACTTATTGCACTGCGGTTAACAAACGGCACCTGAGATGTTCCGCTGACACCGGCATCCAGCAACCGGTGCGCGCCCGCAAAACTGATATAACCACCTACTGTTCCCCCCACAAGGGTAACAATAGCTTTTGTATCAATCAGCGCAGGCCATACGCTTTGCTTCACTGCGTCTATCACTGGGGGATGCGAACTGATGGCAACGTATAAGGTGAGCAGTACCATAAGGATACCCAGCCAGCGCGTAAACTGATCGAGCACATGGCCTGCCTCCTTCATCCAAAAAATAAATAACGCGATACCGCAACTTAGCAACGCTCCATAAACAGTATCCATACCGGTGAGCACCTGTATTCCCAGCCCACAGCCACCTATATTGGCAATATTGAAGGCCAGGCCACCCAGCACCACCAATGCCGCCAGCAGGTAACCCAGCCCGGGCAACAGCGCGTTGGCAAGATCCTGTGCCCGGTATCCCGAAACGGTGAGCACCCGCCAGATATTCAGTTGTGCCCCAATATCGAGCAGTACGGATATTAATATTACAAAACCGAAAGATGCCGCCAGTTGCTGCGTGAATACCGTTGTTTGTGTCAGGAAACCGGGCCCGATGGCGGAAGTAGCCATGAGAAAAGCTGCACCCAGCAGTACGGAAGATTTTTGTTTGGTCAAGGCCGTTGTATAATTAATTGATGATGATGTAATGCGGTATTCACTGCATGCGCAAAAGTAAGGGCGTGCACGCCATCACCATGAATGCAGATCGTTTCAGCCGTCATCGGAATCGTATGCCCGTTAACGGTAGTTACCTTTTGTTCGGTGACCATTTGTAACACCTGCGCTATCGCCTGTTCCTCTTTTTCAATAAGTGCGCCTGGTTGTGTACGGGGGGTAAGTGTGCCATCATCCTGGTAGGTCCTGTCGGCAAATACTTCACTGGCGGTTTTTAGTCCGGCTTCCCTGGCTGCCGTAATAAGCCAGCTGTTACTGAGTCCGAAAAAACAAAGCCCAGGGTCCACATCTTTCACTGCTTTGACAATGACCCGCGCCATGGATGGAGATTTGGCGGCCATGTTGTACAGGGCGCCATGAGGCTTTACATGTTTCATAGTAGTATGCAGCGATTTGCAAACCAGCTGCATGGCATATAGTTGCGTGGTAATGAGCTCATACAATGCCTGATCTGAAAGCTGCTGTTCCGTTCTGCCAAAATTAGCTTTATCTGCAAACCCGGGATGGGCGCCAATAGCCACTTTATTTTCCAGCGCCAGTGTTGCAGTACGTAGCATCGTATCGTGATTGCCGGCATGATAACCGCAGGCAATATTGGCGCTGCTGATAAAAGGCATCAAAGCGGCATCATTGTCCAGGCCTTCTCCCATGTCACAGTTAAGATCGATATAATGCATAGTGAAAATAATTAAACGGGCCGCTGTTGCAACCATTCTTCCAGTCGTAATTTACAGGCATTTTGAAGAAAGAGCAAGTCCTGCTCCTGTTGCCACATCAGTGCTGAGGCTTTTTTCTCATCAGTCATACTGAAATGAATGTCCTGATGCGGCATAGATTGCGACAGGGCCGGCATATGCGCTGTAATAACATGTGCCAGCCGCGCATACCCGCCGGTTGTTTGATGATCTGCCATCAGTATAATGAGTTGCCCATTCGGTAAGAGCTGAATAGTTCCCCTGGTGATACCGGCCGATAATTGTTCCTCCCTTGGCCGGGTAGCCAACGCGGGTCCGATCATACGGAAACCCATTCGGTCGCTTTGTTCTGATAGCATGAATGCTGCACCGGTAAAATCCTGGCGGGCTTTCTCCTCCAACAGGTTCCACTGGCTGCCGGGCAGCGTATGTATGCGTTCTTTTGTTGTGTAGAGATGGCTTACATCGGCGGTCCAGGGTAATGCTATCACACCCTTTTCAGCATGTAACGGCGAAGCGAAATCGCCCTGCCGAAGCTGGAGGTGATCATTTTTTCTTAATGCCCGCCCCTCCATGCCGCCGGCCCCGGCCTTCAGGTGAGTGCTGCAGCTTCCCAGCCAGCGGGTAATTGCGAGTCCGCCACGTATAGCCAGGTAACATCTGGCGCCGGAAATGGGTTTATTAAAGCGCAATATCGTTTGCTTATTTACGAGTACCGGTCTGTTAATGTCCACGGGCCTGCCATTGATGGTTGCGCCAAAATCAGCGCCCGACAGCGCAATCATAACATCTCTATCAAACAGAAAAACGGATGCGGGGAAATGCAATTCAATCGCGGCTTCGGTCATGTCGTTCCCTACCAGGCTGTTGGCAACGGCAAGCGCTATACGATCCATAGCGCCCCCCGGGTTAATACCCAGGTGTTGATAACCATATCGTCCGGCATCCTGGATGGTATCCAGCAATCCTTGTTGTACTACCTGTATCAATTTTTTTTGCTGTTAAAAGTGTTCAAACCGATCATCTCCCGGAAATCATCTAATGATACCGGTATAAATTTCACCTGGTCACCAGGTCCGCAATAGCAGGGTATTTCCCCGGTTGCATCAAATAACCGCAAGGGGGTTCGGCCGATGATATTCCAGCCACCAGGCGATTCCTGCGGATAAATACCGGTTTGCGCGCCCGCTATACCTACACTCCCTGCCGGGACCCTGAGCCGTGGCTGCTTTAACCGCGGTGTTACCAGTAAGTCATGAACTTTACCCATATAGGGAAAACCGGGCAAAAAGCCCAGCATATACACAGTGTAAATTTGTTGGGTATGCAGTTCGATGAGATGTGCTGTGGAAATGTTTTTGTGTTCGGCCATCGCCACTATATCCAACCCCAGGGAAGGATGATAACATACCGGTATCTGTAACAGGCGGGGTTGGGTGGCGATGGTGATGGCCACATCATCCAGCGTTGCCATGATCAGTTCCCTGATCTTTTCAGCGGGATAGCCATGCAGCTCCCGGTGTAATAATACAGCATCGTATATTACTGTCAGGGAAGCAAAAGCCGGTATAAGATCCAGGATGTATGGCAGTTGCAACGCCTGTAATTGCCGGAATGCCTGCATCACCTGGTCATGAATAGCCTGGTTGATCTGTTGTTCCCATTCAATGATAACAGCCCGGTCGCCCAACGGAGATATACGATAGCTTTTGTTCATATACTTATGAAGATAAAGCAACTTTCGATATACACTACCATTGAATCGGGCCGTTGCGGTCAAAAAAGCCGCCGGTAGTTTACCCACTACGATATACTACCTTCCTCTTTTATCTTTGTTAATTGGGCCAGGGTGTAGGCGCCTATTGCCATTACCAGGTCTCTTACCGCCACATCGAGGTAATGCCCGGTCATTAATAATTGCAGCGCAATACATATCAGCCAGGCCATCACCACATAGGCACCGATCCGGGGCCGCAGCAATACCAGCACACCGGCTACAATTTCGATGATACCCACAATTTTCATAAATGTGTCGGGCGCAAACGGGATCAAAGCCGCGTTACTGCCCAGGTAGTCTGCCCAATGGGTCAGCAGGTTTGTGAATTTGTCTAATCCTGCGACGATAGGTACAATACCAAAGGTCAACTGCAGGGTGCTTTGAAGTTGTTTTACTGTTGCCATAATACATCATTTTAATTATGAGGGTTAGAGCGTGCAGTCAAAAAAAGGTTACAAAAAATCATAAAAAAAGAGGGCAGAAATATTACCACAAAATTGTAACCAATTCCACACTATTTCATCTAATTAATTATGACCACACAACAGGAAGAAATAGTCAACCACATTACCAATGAAGAACTCATCCGGCTGACACTGGCAGGTGACAAAGCGATGTTCGGCGTACTCATCAGGCGATATAACCAACGGCTGTACCGGATCGGGATGTCTATTCTGGAAAACAGCGCAGAAACAGAAGATGCGATGCAAAATACTTATCTCAATGCCTATCATCATCTTTCGCAGTTTGAACACCGCGCTTCCTGGGAAACATGGCTGACAAGGATTATGCTCAACCAATGTTACGAGTTGAAGCGAAAAAATAAATCTGCCTTTACATATCCACCAGCACCTGATAAATTTATTGACATGAATACCCCGGCCAGAGATTTAGCCAACAAGGAGTTAAGCCAGGTATTGGAACGCGCCATTGGTGTGTTGCCAGACAAGTACCGGCTCGTTTTTGTTTTACGAGAAGTAGAAGAAATGTCGGTCCGTGAAACGGCGGAGGTGCTTGAAATAGGAGAAAGTAATGTAAAAGTGCGGCTCAACAGGGCCAAAGCGATGCTCAGGGATCACTTAAACGACTATATGAAAGATCATGTTTATCATTTCCATTTAACCCGCTGCGACAGGATCGTTCAGGCCGTTTTGCAACAGTTGGAGGAGAAAGAATAAGTTTTGCATGACCAGGTTTTTTTTGAATTCACTGGGCGTCATTCCCTTGATTTCTTTAAAAAAACGATTGAAGTTAGACACACTATTGAAGCCGCTTTTACTGGCGATAATATGAATATTTTCTTCCGCACTTAATAACAGTTTACAGGCGTGACCGATCCGGATTTCGTTTACAAAACGGGTAGTGCCTTCGCTGGTTGGAATTTTCTGACAGCTGCTATCACCTATCCTCTGGAAGCATTGAAAAGATAAAATACCAGTAGAGAAGCATCTTTCCTGGTTTTATTAACAGGAGCATGCGCGATGTTTCCGTCAAAGAAAAGTGCGTCTCCTTCACCCAGGTCAAATGATTTATCTTCCAGGTAATATTCAATTTCCCCTTTCAGCACATATATAAACTCGTAAGCTGCCGTTGTCACCTGTGCGCGATTTGCTCCCGGCTTCAATTCAAGCAATGATATCTGGAAGGCGCCACCATCGCCGGTGTGCTCCAATATAGAATAATATTGAAATCCACGGGCGCCTTCTTCTTTCTCATAAGGTGTATAATGTTCCTTAGGCAGATAGAAATATCCGGGAAATTTATTCTCTGTATTCAGTTCCGCAAAAAATACATCCGGCGAAATCCCCAGCTTACCGATGATGGTGAAGAGTGTAGGTATCGTTGGAATGATCCGGCCGTTTTCAATTTTAGACAGCATGGCCGATTTAATACCGGTGATGGCTGCAAGATCCAGTAATTTGAGATCCCGTTCCTTGCGGTATTTCCGCACAATTCCACCAATCTTAAAATACGACAGGCTGTCTTTGTTGATATCCTCCCTATCCATGATACAAAGCTATTATTTCCTGTAAAGAAATTAAATTTCCTATAAATAACAATGAGTTAAGTTATTTTTCATAAATTTCCTTAAAAGAAATGTAATTTCGTAATAGGAAATATTCATGAGCTATAACTTCTGCCCTTTATCGCCGGAGTTGCTGGGTAAAAAACATGTAGGCACCGGCGTAGGTTTGATGAATATGACTGCCTATTTCCAGCCGTTGTGTAGTGGCTTTCAGCGATATCATTAAAGCAAAGAAAACAATTAACCATTTTGGAAAATACATGTTGTCGATTTTTAGTTGAGCATGCCTTGTGTAACCGGCATCTGCAAAATTATACTTCGGGCAAACATGCTTATACCTACAATCTGCGTCATTTTAGCAAAAGGCGGATGTTTCTATAAAATAATCTTTATATTAATAACTAAATCCCGGGCAGCATTTAGTATCACACTTTTGAATTTTAATATCGACAACCGATGAAAAACTTATTTTCTGTATTTCTCCTGCTGTGGTCCTGCACATTGCTGGCACAATCGGATACCGGCGCCCTCCAAAAGAAGGACGTAGTAAATGCTTTGAGAAAAATTGGTATCAAAGCATCGGTAGAAAGCGTAAAAAAGATGACAGAAGAAAGGATCACCGGCAGACAACGGATTACCCTGGAACACATGCGCGCTGTTAACCAACAGGCAAAAATATTTTTAAAGCGAGGCATAGACACTATATCTTTCAATAAATTTTTAGCCAATGCCAAACATTCACTGGAAACCGTAAAGGATGGTATCCTGATCAACAAAGGCAGCAGCCAAACACAACGCAATCTCGATGTGTCGGCTGCTATCCTCGGTGAACTGAGCACGCGGATTGCTGCGAAAAAGCTGGTACTCCAAAACTATTCCGCAAAAGTAACGGCGCTCAACCTGCTGATCGACTCACTTTCCAGCGACCCGTCGCTCTTTACTTTTCCTGAAGATTCGGTCGACGTTATAAAACATGCCAAGCGAATGTTAGTGACGGCAATGGAAGTTTCTCCCATAGACAGCGCCCTGGATAAAGCCACCACCCTGATTGAAGAGCAGGAGTTAAAAACGGATCTCCTGTTGTTTGATATTAACTCTACCCGGGAAGATATAGACATCTACAGCAGTCACCTGGCTAATCAATCGTTCGAAAAGGAATTCCCTTTTATGTGGCAGCCGCCTACCTTTTCGAGACCGTTGCCGGATATTGCCAGGTTTTCCGTTGCCAAAGAAATGATCCTGCTGCGATTCTACCTGGAAGATCATCTCCTCTGGATTCTCTTTATGTTCCTGGTGCTAATCGCTGCCTGGTACTTTTGTAGATCGCTGAAGAAACAACTGCAGGCTGCGGCCACCGCATCAGATCCAAATGCCAGGAATCTTGTCAGCACACATCCATTGCCGGTTTCGATAGTTATAACTTTTTCCATTTTCCAGTTTCTTTTTGCGGCGCCACCATTTATTTTCAGCTTCTTTCTCTGGCTGTCTGCTGCCATTAGCCTTTACATTATTTTCAAAAACCACATCAGTACTTACTGGCGGAGGTTCTGGCTATTTACCACACTTCTTTTTGTGCTGGCGGGCATTGACAATATGATCCTGCAGGCTTCGCGGCCGGAGCGATATTTCATGTCAGTGATTTCTATTACCGGCAGCATCTACATGACTATCCTGCTCATCACAAAAAAGAAGTCGGAACTGAAAGAAAAAAAGATCCTTTATTTTATTTCGATTTTCCTGCTGTTCGAAGTCAGTTCCACCCTACTGAACCTGTTTGGCCGTTTCAATATGGCAAAGGCCCTGATGGTAGCCGGGTATGTGAGCCTGGTCATGGGCATCGTTTTTCTTTGGACCATCCGGCTCATCGACGAAGGCCTGACGCTGGCTTCCAGCGTATACAAGCAACCCAGCCGCCGGTTATTCTATCTTAATTTCAACAAGGTGGGCAAACAAACACCGGCCATCTTCTATTTTATACTGGTGGTGGGATGGATACTGATAGTGGCCAGGAACTTTTATCACCTGCGGATCTATTCCGCTTCGGTCAATAATTTTGTAACGATGGAGCGGACCATAGGAGATTACCAGTACTCCATTACCGGTCTTTTCGTTTTTGTATTTGTATTATTCTGCTCCCTGCTGCTTTCACGACTGGTATCCTATTTCTCTGCAGAACACGAACCGGTAAATGCAACCGGTACAACCGCGAAAAGATTTTCTTTCGGCAGCTGGCTTTTGGTCATCAGGATAGTGATCATTACAGCAGGATTACTGCTCGCCTGTGCTGCAGCAGGCATCCCCCTTGACAAATTCACCATTATTATCGGCGCGCTGAGCGTAGGCGCTGGTCTTGGTTTGCAGGGCCTGGTCAACAACCTGGTCAGTGGCCTGATTATCTCCTTTGAAAAACCGCTGAATGTTGGCGATATCATAGAAATCAATGGAGGCTTTGCCACCGTTAAATCAATCGGATTCAGAAGCAGTGTTGCAAGAAGTGCAGACGGCGCCAACCTGGTTATTCCCAATGGCGAGTTGCTAAGCCGGCAAGTTACTAACTGGACATTGAACAACCATTTCAGAAGATGCCACCTGGTAGTAGGTGTTAGCTATGATACGGAGATTGAACATGCCAAAATATTATTGCTCGAAATATTGAAAGCAGATGAAAGGATCCTCAACTACCCCCCTCCGGATGTATTTTTCCAGGCGTTTGGCGACAGCGCGATTGAGATAGAACTGATTTACTGGATAAGGGATCTAAAAGAATTCCTCGCCGTGAAAAGCGATCTAATCTCAAAAATATTCAGCGTTTTCAAAAAGGAAAACATTACTATTCCGTTCCCCCAGCAGGACCTCCATATCAAAAGAACATAGAAATCAGTATTTTTGAACCAAATAATGATAAATTATGCCGTATCGTATTTCTCTTAAACCTGTATTCCTGTTGCTGTTCACTGTTGCATGTAACCTGACCTCATTTGGACAAGCAGAAAAAAAGCATGACGTTGTTGTAAAATTAAATGGTGATCAGCTCAGTGGCGATGTGCTTGAAATCACGGATAGCACGATCCGGTTTACTTATACCGGTGAAAAATTAGTTTACAACATCAAAAAATCCGAGATCCAGAAGATAACCTTTGCCAGTGGCAGGGTTGAAACAATCAATGCTGCAGCAGCGCCAGCGCAAAATGCCCCGGCAGATAATGCGGCGGCGCCCCAAAAGAGCGCGGAAGAGCGGCGCAATAAGGTAGCTGTTCTGCCATTTACATTCGTAAAAGATGGTCAAAATGCGGCGCAGGAAGTAAGCGACGAAATACAAAATGAACTGTATGCCATGTTGAGTAAACATTCCGGCGTATATACCGTTGTTAGTCCGCGGGGTACCAATGTATTATTGAATAAGGCGGGTATCACCAAAGCAACTATGCTCAATTATACCATGGCCGAAATATGCCAGGTACTTGGGGTGGAGTATATCGTAGATGGTATGATCACTCAGAACCGTACCACACAAACCAGCTACGGGAATACTTCCTATAATGAAAAGACAAAGCAAAAGGAAAATTCCGACGATAAAAAATCCAGCGGCTATGGCAGCAGCTCTTCCACGAGCGTTCAAAACTATCAGACCACTATGGATATGAAGATCTACAACGACAAGAGTGACATTATTTATAACCAGAACAGGAAGGCTTTCTGGAATACTGCCGACGCATATAAAAATACCATGGAATACCTGGTAAAACGTTGTCCGCTTTATACTAAATAACCCTGTAACGTATATGCCCGAACGCAACAGCCATTGCTGCGTTTGGGTTTACACTTTCAGCCAGCCACGGAAGCCCCTTGCAGCATAATACGATTGTACGCCATTGTGATAAGTAAAGACAGTATTATAGCGGCGATCTCCAAACAACGCCCCGCCAAGTTCCCTGATATTCGCAGGCGTTTTCAGCCAGCTAGAGGTTTTCAGATCAAATTCCCCCACTTGCTGCAACTCGCGGTATTGAGCTTCTGTTAAAAGTTCTATGCCAATAGCATTTGCCATATCGATGGCATTATGCGCCGGTCGGTGCTCCTTTCTCGATTGCTGCGCTTCATAGTCGTAACAGGTGTTTCTACGGCCTTTGGGCGTTTCTGCGGAGCAATCATAAAAAATATATTCACCGGTCTTCTTATCATATTCAATCACATCCGGCTCTCCCCCGCTTGTTTCCATTTCGTTGAGCGACCAGAGTTTCTCTGTATTGTCGTCCAGTTTGGCCTGTACTTTAGCCCAATCAAGACCTTTGTGGCGCTGCATGTTTTTCTCAAAACGGATTTTTAATACGCGGAGCAGCGCTTCCCGTTGTTCCGACGACAGCTTTTTTTTGTTACCGGCAGAGGCTTTCATACGTTAAAATTTAAGGTGCAAATGGCTGTTCCCAGCCCGTTATTCATCTTACTAAATTTAACCTAATTGATTAAAATTAACTAAAATGATTGTAATAGCTGTTACCATGCGCCTTGCATGGTAACAGCTATCAGCACATTAGTATCCTTTGGTGGGTACCAGGTTAGGGTTATTTCTCAGCTCCCTGCTTGGTATTGGAAAGAGCAATTCTCTTTCCTTTAACACCGGGCCGTAAGAAAATTTATGGCCTACATAGTTATCAAAGCCTTTTGTGGTCAGGTTAAATGCTTTACGTAAACGCACCATATCAAACCAGGTAACGTTTTCAAAGCATAACTCATACCAGCGCTCCCGCCATATAGCTTCCCGCAGCTGTTCTTTGGTGAGTCCGGTTAGCGCCGGCAATTTTGCCCTTGTTCTCACCAGGTTTACCGCGTCGTATGCTTTTGCACCCGGGCCGCTGACTTCGTTGGAGGCTTCGGCGTATATAAGCAGTATATCGGCATAACGGATGAGCGACCAGTTAAGATCACTGTTGGCCGTAGTTGTTTGAGCGGTTACGTCAAAAAGTTTGTATAAAAAATATCCGCCGAGGTCCACCTCCAGGTTGCGGTTATCCTGGTTGGTGAATTTGGTAAAAAAGAACTGGCCTTCTTTTGCGCGCAGATCTCCTGCGGCATATGACTTTACAAAGTCCGCCGTAGCGTAGATCCCACCTGTTTCAGCAGAGTAAGCAGAGATATTTTTATTATAAGGAATGATAAGCGATTGCCAGCTGCCGGGAATCACCTGTGTTTTATACTGGATCATAAAAATATTCTCTTCTGTATTTTTCTTTGCCGGGTTGTGCAAATCACCATAAGATTCAAATAATTTAAATTGTTTTGAATCCAATACTTCCGCTGCTTTTTTTGCTGCAAGGTCAAAATAAGCATTCCCTTTTTGCAGAGGGTATCCGGCCATGGTCAGGTATACCTTTGCCAGCAACGATTTCACGGCGCCCAGGGTGGCTTTACCACTGGCGTCCGTCCAGGGGAGCCCGGACTGTTCAGCGGTAGTTAAATCATCCACGATCAGTTTGTACACCTCTTCCGGCGCTGCCTGTTTGGGTCTTAACTGTTCCGATTTCAAATCAATCGGTTCGGTAATCAGTGGAATATTGCCGAACATCTGCACGAGGTTAAAGTAATACCAGGCTCTCAGAAAGCGTGCTTCTCCCAACAGTCTTTTAGCTTCCGCTCCATCCATCACAATACCGGGGATCTTCGCTAAAGACAGGTTGGCATTACTGATGCCTTTGTAATAGTTCTTCCAGTAATTTTCTCCGTAGGCATTATCAGCTGTATTATGCAGATCTTTTATAAAGTAGCTGTTAACCGCCTGCCCCAGATCAGTAGCCGCTTGCCCTGTGGCAAATTCCGTCATCGACCAGGCAGCGCCATTAAAATCACCAGACATAGGGTCCCGTAAACTGGCATAGATAGCGTTTACAGAACTTCTTGCATGTTCCGGTTTGGTGAAATAGGTATCTTCCGTATAATTGCTGGGATCTGATTCATCCAGGAATTTACGGCAGCCCGTCATTGATAATGCGCCGGTTACTAATACCAGCAGTCCATATTTTATAATTAATGCTTTCATAATTTTCAATTAAAAATTTGCAGAATATTATAACCCAACATTCAATCCCAACATAAATACTCTTGGTTTTGGATAATCGTACAAGGTGAGGCCCTGATCGAATGGAGAGCTGGAGTTAGACACCTCCGGATCGTATCCTTTGAACTTCGTGGCCAGGAAGAAATTCTGCACGGAGGCATACACTCTTAGGCGGCTGAGTTTTAAAGCAGACACTGTTTTTGACGGGAATACGTATGCCAGCAATAGATTACGGCCACGGATAAACGACCCATCTGTTACTTTATGGCTGTCGTTGTTGGTGGTATAGTATGCATTGATTGGGCGTATCTGCGCAATAGGCGTATTCTGATTGGTTTCCGTCCAGGCATTGAGCACAGTTTTGTAGCTATTGGCGATGCCTTGCCTGTCTTCCGCGGAGTGGATGCTCCTGTCCAGTACATCATTTCCATACATAAACTGCAGATCTACGGTGAGCGACCAGGCTTTATACTGGAAGGTATTCAGGAAGGTACCATATCCATCGGGGATACCTTTCCCGATAATCACCCTATCCTGGTCATTTATTACACCGTCGCTGTTGATGTCTTTATATTTTACATCTCCCGGCAGCATGTTGTACTTCTTTGCTTCATCGGCTTCCTTGCTGCCCCATGTGCCGAGATGCACTCTTCCGAAGAAAGAGCCAACCGGCTCTCCCACCCGGATGATGCCGTTGCCGGAGGTGATATCGCCATTAGCTAAAGCAAGCACCTTGTTCTTATTAACGGAAATGTTGAAGGTTGTATTCCAGGAAAAATTGTCGGTTTTGATGTTGGTAGTGTTAATCGCAAATTCAACCCCTTTGTTTTCCATGCTGCCTACGTTGGAGAAAATTTTCTCACGACCGCTGGTGTAAGGCAATGGCGCGTCGAGCAACATACCATCCACCTTTCTCCGGTACAGATCGAATTCCAGGTTCAGCCTGTTGGAGAATAAACCGAGCTCCAGTCCGAAGTCCACCTGTTTTGTTTTTTCCCACTGTAAACCAGGATTGGCAATACGATCAATACCCACACCGGAATTACGCGCTCCGTTAAATACTACCGTATAATTTCCCAAGCCTGCAAGCGCCCTGTAGGCAGGAATTTCCGAGTTACCGGTAGCGCCGTAGCTGGCGCGTACTTTGAGGTTGGAAATGACAGCAATGCTCTTCATGAAGTTTTCTTCCGTTACCCTCCAGGCAAGCGCGGTGGAAGGGAAGAACGCATACTGGTTGTCTTCCCCGAATTTTGAAGATCCATCCAGGCGACCGGTGAAGGTGACTAAATACTTGTTCCGAAAACCATAGTTGATACGGCCGAAGTAAGAGTTCAGTCCATTTGCGGTTCCTACTGAAGATGGCGGCTGGGGGCTGGATCCGGCGCCAAGATTGTAATATTTATAGTAAGAATCGGTGAAGCCTTCTGTGCTTGCCTGGTTTTCAAAACGGTCAATATGCTGCCAGGATACCCCTGCCATGGCATTTAAGGAATGTACTTTTGCAAACTGCCGGGTATAGGTCAGGTAGTTTTCAAACTGCCAGGAGTTATACCTGTTATTATTAATATAGGCGTTCCCGTTATCTGAAATATATTGCATTCCTTTTGCGGCAAAATAATCTTCCCGTTGGTTAATGATATTAACACCGATGGTCGATTTCATTTCCAGTCCCGGCGCCAGGTGAATATTTGCGTACATGTTGCCCAGCAGGGTTTGGGTATGCAAAATAGAGATCCTGTCGGCGGCCACTCTTAAAGGGTTGTCGCCTCCTTCCATTCCGGGATAGTCCCTGTTGCTTGCCCAGGAGCCATCTGCGTACTTTACCGGGATAATAGGCAGCGCTTCCAGCACCTGGCGCATCATGGTAATACCACCGCCATCCAGCTGATCTACCTGTTTTTCGCGCTGATCGGTGTAGCTCATCGTACCGCCTACTTTTAACCAGTCTTTTATCTGGCTGTCGTACACCAGCCGGCCGGAATACCGGTCCTGCCAGGAGCCCCGGGCCAGTCCGTCCTGGCTGCGGTAATTTAAAAAAGCGCCAATGCTTCTTTTTTCATCGCCATCCGTAAACCCGAGCTGATGGTTTTGTGTGAAAGCTCTTTGGAATGCTTCATCCTGCCAATCTGTGTCATATAAGGGATTGCCCTGGGAGTCGAATAATTTCGGGTTGGTGCGTTTGGTTTTAGGATCTGTATATTTTGTGCCGGTGGCCCATCCAACCGGGTCATATTTCTTAGCATTTGCGTAAGCCAGGTCTTCCACAGCCAAAAACTCCTTTGCATTGAGTAGCTCCAGTTTTTTGGGCAGTACGCCTATACTAAAATCAGGATCGTAGGTGATCCTTCCCCCGCTTGCATTTCCTCTTTTTGTGGTAACCAGGATAACGCCATTGGCGCCTCTTGCTCCATAAATGGCGGTGGACGAAGCATCTTTCAGTACCTCAATGGAAGCAATATCATTGGGATTGATGTAGTCGATCGGTGTGCTACCGTTTCTCAGATCTACCGGGTTTAATATCACCCCATCTATTACGTATAACGGATTGTTAGAAACGCTCAGGGAGCTTGACCCACGGATACGGATATTGGTTCTGCCACCGGGACGTCCTGAGTTGGAGGACACATTTACGCCGGATACCCGGCCGGATAAACTTTGATTCAGGGAAGAAGCCGGACGTTCCTGTAATGTTTCTGCTTTAACAGTACCAACGGCACCGGTAAGGTCTGATTTCTTTGTGGTACCATAGCCCACCACCACTACTTCATCTATCTTTTTCACCTGTGGTACCAGCTTAATCAGCATATCTGCAGCGGTAACGCTGACCTCCTGCGTAACATATCCTATATAAGAAATAATCAACACCGCATCATTACTAACGCCTTTAATGCTAAAGTTTCCGTCACCGTCTGTTGTGGTGGCCTTATCGGCATTTTTCACTTTAATGCTTACCCCCGGTACGCCAACACCGTTTTCTTCCAGCACTTTACCACGCACGTCCATGAGTACTGCGTGGGGGGAAGCGGTTGTTACCGGATTTTTTGCATGGAGCTGCGTGGTCATTACCATAAATAATGCGAAGGCAGCATAAATGATTTTTTGGCGCAAGGCCGGCATTTTAGAATTCACCGTGGAAAAATGTTTCATAGTTTAATAATTATCAGGTTAAAGATGATCGTATACCATTACTCCGGTCATATTGATTAAGTAGCAGATGGCAGGGGCAGGAAAAGGTTATTAACAGCGGTTCTACATTATCAGTCAGCATCGTGGATGTTGGCGGCGCCGAAAGTGGCGATCGCCGGCAATAAGGCTCCTGTACCCGGGCAAGGCCCGGGTGGTAACAATGGCATGCTGCGCTCTCGTTTAGCAGCATACTGCGATATGATTTGTTTGTTATTTAAAAAGCAGCACAGTATTTTTTGGCTGATGTTTACATATTAAATATTAATTAGGCCTCCTAACAATATTAGCAATACCAGGCGAAACTTCCTTGTAATATTTTACCCAAGTGAAATAGTAAATTCTCTTTAACACCGATCGACCTGGCGTTTATTATTTTTTCTCCATGGGATGTTCTTTCAGCAGTTGTTCGGGGGAATAAAAATCTTTTTTCCCTGCAATGGCCTTTCTTACCTGTTTTACTTTTTCAGGAGAGATAGCCTTTCCTTTATTGCCGAATGAATTCCGGACATAGGTCAGCACAGCGGCAATTTCATCATCCTTTAGCAATCCGTCGAAAGGTGTCATGGGAACCTGGCCGGGATACTTTTTATTGTTTACCTCTATGGGGCCCAACAGGCCTTTCATCACCACTTTGATCAGCCGTTCATCGCTTCCCGTTACCCAATTGGAGCCGGCGAGCGGCGGGAAACCGGAGTCAGGAAGTCCTTTACCATCTGCCTGGTGGCATGTTTTACAATATCCTTCTATGGAATAAATTTTCTTCCCCTGGTTAAACAATGCCAGCTCAGGGCCCTTCAGATTTGTACGGTCATTTTCTTCTTTTCCTTCTTTCACATTTTCGCCATTTAAATGCGCTACCGCGGTTTCATAGGCATGGATCATCCATTCATCGAGCGGCATTTTCTTTGCCTCTGCTAAAATGGGCAATCCTTTTTCTTTACCGATCCAGGATGCGGCTACGATCGCCATCAGGCGCACACGGCTATTTTCATCTTTGACCGCCTGCATCAGCAAATTGGCCTGGTCAGCAACCTGGTGCCCGGTATAACGGACTACTTCTACTGCTGCCGCTCTTGCGTGATAGTCGCGGGCCTTTAACACCTGCCTCAAAAGATCCTGGTCTACTTTATTCATTCCCCAGCTTACCCAAAGACCTTCGAGCAGGTGGTGTTCATATCGCGGATCATTTTTATCGAGATGGGCCACCCAGGTTTTCAATTTTGACAGCACGGCTGAAACATCCCGTCCTCTCAGTTCCCGGCGGGTTCTGTAACGGGTTCTGTATTCCGGTAATTTCAGGTTATCCAGGAGTTCTTCTATAGTAGCTCCCGCTATGTGTGCCGGTTTTACCAATGGTCTCGAAGGATAGGTAATGCGGTAAATTCTTCCGTGGGAATGATCGCGCAGCGGATCTCTTGCATTATGCTGCATGTGTCCGATCAGGATGTTGTGCCAATCGATCACGTAGAGCGATCCGTCGGGCGCGAACTCGAGGTCTACCGGGCGGAAGTTGGGATCTCCGCTTACCAGCAGATCCTGTCGGTGGTGGCTCTTATAGCCGGTGCCATCATCTTCCAGTGTGTGTTCTTTGGTACCCAGGAATCCTATGGTATTATTGATAAGGAAGTCGCCCTGTACTTCATCAGGAAAATGACGGCTTGAAACAAATTCCAGTCCTGATGTGGGTCTTACCTTATGTTTTTCTTCGATCAGCTGGATCGATTTATGCGTTGCCTGTCCGTACCTGGGCAGCACTGTTCCGGGAAGCATCCAGCGCATATCGGGGCTGGATGTTTCTGCAAAGAATGGTTGGCCCCAGTCATCGAATGCAATGCCCCATGGATTTGGAATAGACATTTGTGCCGTTCGTTCCAATTTCCTGCGGCGTGGATCGTACCGGTAAAATCCACCGTTAGTGGCGCGAACGGTTCCGTAGGACGTTTCCACGTTTGTATGAAGAAAAACGCCTTCGCCCGAATAGATGGCCCCGGAGGGATCTACCGTAAACGCGTGACTGCTATGGTGTGTATCATGGTCATCAAATCCGCTGAGCAGGATTTCTACCTTGTCGGCTTTATCATCGCCGTTGGTATCTGTATACAATTTAAGATTGGTGCCCTGGGCAACGTATACTCCTTCTGCCGCTATTTCGAAGCCGATGGGCAGGTGCAGGCTATCCGCAAAAACAGTTTCTTTGTCGGCCTTACCGTCGTTGTCGGTATCTTCCAGGATAATAATTTTATCATTAGGTTTGGCATCGCCCGGTTTATAATGCGGGTAACTTGGCATGAGCGCCACCCATAGCCTGCCTTTGTTATCGAACGACATCTGCATGGGTTTTGCCAGGTCTTTGAACTCCTCTTCCGAGGCAAACAATTCTACCTTGTATCCCGGTGGCACCTTTAGTTTGGCTACTGCTTCTTCGCCGCTGAGGTAGCGCAGACTTCCATTCTTAGCGGGATTATAATTGGTTTTAACAACCGGCAGTACTTTGGTGCGTTTATCGGCAGCAGCAACGTCCATCTTCTCTCCTTTTGAGGCTGCCAGCCACACGGCGGTATCCCTGACAGCCGTCATTTCCCGGATCTTTTCTATTTCAGCGGGATAGTTATCCGGTCCGTAAGGATCGTACCGGCGACCGTACACATGTACGCCGTTGGGAATTTTATAATCGTTTAGCCACATCCAGTTTTTTTCCATTACCGCGTCGTGCACCAGTTTGCGGTTAGCTTCTGCCTTTGGAGGAGCTTCTCCAAAAATTTTGTCTACCAGCAAAGTTCCCAGCTTTTTATATCCTGCTTCATTCAACTGTGAGCCATCAATGGTGAGTGGTTCTTTGGTATCCTTATACCATTGTTGTGAAGGTGTAAATGCGTCCACAAAGAGTACGTTATTATCATTGGCTACTTCCTTCATAGCCCCGGTATACATGGCGAGGTTTTCATTTTCTTTGCGGCCATCGGGCAGATCATATTTATCAGAAAGATCTTCGAAAGCAATAGGCGAAACGATGGCCAGTTGCGGTGCTGAGGCGCCATTATATTTTTGATGGCGGGTCCATTTTATAAACGAGTCCAGCTCTGCTTTATAGTTGGCCAGTCCTTCTTTTCCTGCGAAGGATTCGTTGTAACCAAAAAACGAAATGATCACATCTGCTTTGAGCCGGGTGAGCCATTGATCCGGTGTATCAAAGCGGCCCTGGCTGGGGTTATCCATCGCCTGTACTTCGCTGGCCAGTTCCGGGCAGAATTTCTCTGCGCCCGGAAATGCCCAGGGAGAGTTCCTGCTGGCATGCGGCCGGAAACCGGGCGTTTCGCCTCCATCGCACATATTGCGGATGTTGAGTTTATACTCCGGGTAACGGACAAACAACTCCGTTTCAAAATTGTCATAATTTACCATTCTCGACCCGAGATTATTACCGATCAGGGAAATATGTGATGTTGCGGTAATAGTAAGCGGGGCGGGTCCTTTGGGTTGACAGGCATTTAGCAACACTATAGGAATGAGCGTAGCATAAATGCCAATTTTTAATAGTTTGGACATCTTTGATAAATTTAGCTGAATCAGGAAACGTTATATTTATTTCGCTACGCGATAGGGCACCTGTATATTTATTTTACCCTTCCACTTTTTCGGAACTTTGAGTCCGAGTTCATAATGCACTGCGTTGATCACCAGGCGCTGAAAGGGTTCCTGGGTGAAGTCTTCCGGGTGCCCCATGGTAGTCATAAAAACCCGTCCGCCGAAAGTATTGTTGCCTGTCCAGGCAACAGGATTTTCGATGGCTTCTTTATCAGGATTGACGGCTTTTCCCATGAGCAACCAGGTAGAACCTTTCACGGGATAATCCGGTAACACGCGGTACAGCCATGAGCGAACATGAAAGTTGCCCGCCACTCCCGTGAGTATGGGATTGGCCGCCTGTGCAGGGATGATGCTCACATCAGTACTGCTTTCATGGCCATAGTGGGTATGCTTTGCCGCGCCGCCCCATCCGGGAGGCGCATTTAATGCAAATTCGCCGAAGGCATTCCATTTTTCACTGGCATCTCCTTCGGGAAAATGGAAGGCATGGGTTGTGGTACGGAAGCCCATCACCGGTTTGCCGGATTTGAGATAGGTATCGATATAAGCCAGTTGCTCAGGAGGCAGCCTGCGCCAGCGTAAAAAGAAAACTGCCAGGTCGGCTTTTTTTAATACTTCGAGGCCGGGAATATTTTCTTCGCTGTTATAATCAGGAGATGCTTTGAGCACGATTGTTTTCATGCCATAATCTTTTTCCAGTGCGGCAGCAATTAAAGGCATGGTTTCCTCGCTGCTGTACTCATGATCGCCGGTCACGAACACCACCAGCGGTTTTTTATTTTTTTTAGACGACTGCGCAAAGAGGGAGCTGGCACATGTGATGCCGGCAATTACCAGGCACAATAAACAGGCGAAAAACTTTTTCATTTGAACGATGATTTTTGATGACCGTTTTTGTATACGATACAACCTGTCATCTTTCGTGAAGTATGACGGGTAACATTAAAGCAGACGATGGCATACCTTCGTTTTGGTGTGGCATCACCTTATAGAATCGGACAATGCAGCTTCATTCCGGAAAGATCAACTGTAGCAATTATTGAAGCGCATTGCGGTTATAGATGCTGTTTGGTTCCGGTTGTTTACCTGTAAGCACAGCCACTACATTGTTGATCGTAAGCAGGCAAATTTGCCGGTAGGTGGCTGTGGTAAGGCTACCGGAGTGCGGCGTAACGATTGCCCGTGGATGTTGTACAATCGCGCGACTCTGCACCGGTGGTTCATCTGGCAACACATCTGCCGCAAAACCTGCAATCGCCTTGGAATTTAATGCCTCCAGCAATGCTGTATGATCAATAAGTGCGCCTCTTGCGGTATTAATTAATAATGCGCCTTTTTTCATTAATCCCAGTTGCTTTGCCCCGATGATCCTGTCTGTGTCAGTATTAAAGGGAAGATGGAGACTCACTACATCTGCAGATCGTAAAACATCCTCCAGATCTGTATATTTATAAGGCAGGTCCCGGGCAGATTTACTCCAGTACAGCACTTCCATTCCAAAAGCTTCTCCCAGGCGCGCTACTCTTCTCCCTATATTTCCCATTCCCAGTATGCCAAGGGTTTTGCCATTCAGTTCATCTCCTGCGTATTGATTCCGCCAGTTCCAGTTGTCCTGCTTCACCTGAAAAACAGATTCGTACATATTGCGCATGCCCATCAGCATCAGGGCCAGCGTATGTTCGGCAATAGTGGCGGCATTGCTGCCGGGCGCGTTGATCACTTTGATCTTTCTTCCGGTTGCGCGGGCCACATCTACATTATCGAGTCCTACGCCGCAGCGGGCCACCACCTGCAGTTGCGGGCAGGCATCTATCAACGGTTTATTGATCAGCCCCTTCCCTCTTGTGATGATGGCATGAATACTTTCATTGTTTAAAACGTTTTTCAAACTGGCTTCATCATATCCTGTGAATACGTTCACATGTTCGTGGAGAACGGCTAATGCTTCCTCTGCAATGGTTTCGAGCAGCAATACGTTTTTTGTCATCTGTTATTTATGATATAAGGTGGCATCATCCGATCTGTATCCCCTGAAGTCATTTCTATTTGACACGTACAAGCCTTCCTCATAGAGTTCATCTGCAAATATCCGTGGATCTATTTCAGCGCCGGGTATGGAAGATATTTCCACCAGGTTGCCGGCGGGATCGCGTACAAACATCTGCATAGCGCCATCCGGCAGCTTTCTCACCTTTCCCCAGGGATTGATATCAATAAGATTCAGTTCTTTCATGCGGAAGAAGAGGCTGTTAAAATCATCTACCTGTACGCAGATATGTCCACGAAAGGATGTTTTGTCTTCCCATTCAGAAATATGTAATTGTTCTTCTTCATTAAATTTGAAAAACATGACAGGATAATCAAACCGGAAGGCGGCGAGCGGTTCCAGGCCTAATTCATGCTGGTAGAACTGTCCTGCTTTTTCCAGGTTGTCTACGATCAGTGTTACGTGATTAATTTTAAGTGCTTTGGCCATAGATAATTATTTACAAATATCACGTTTAAACTTTTTGTTTATAGTCCCGTACAAAATCCCAGTCCGGCGAAACTCCTAATCCGGGGGCTGTGGGCGCCGGGATCACTCCATTCGTAACGGTTATCTGTTCTTTCACCAATTCATACATCATAGGGTTTCCGCCCAACGAAAATTCAATAATGGTTGCCGAAGGCGATGCAAATGCTACGTTTAATCCTGCCATAAAGGAAAAAGCAGATCCCCAGCAATGCGGCGCCAGTTCCAGCTGATGTACGGTAGCCAGATGTGCTACGCGCATTGTTTCGGAGATACCGCCAATGATGGCAGCATCCGGCTGTATCACATCAAGTGCCCGTTTCTCCAGCAATTCGTTAATGTCGAAGCTGGTATATTCGCTTTCGCCTGCGGCGATCGGAATATGTGTAGAAGCCCTCACTTCCGCTGTGCCCTGTTTATTATCGGGACTGATGGGTTCTTCAAACCAGTACAGGTTGCAGTCTTCCACGCCGCGGCAGAATTGTTTGGCCTCCGGCACGCTAAAAGTACCATGCGCATCGGTCATCAGTTTAATATCCGGTCCCAGTACGGCCCTTGCGGCTTTTACCCTGTCGATACTGTTCTGTACCGTTCTATCCATCACGCCTACACGCATTTTAACACTTTTAAATCCTTTGTCGACATACCCTTTCAGTTGCGCGCCGATATTGTCTACATCCGCCCAGCCACCGCTCGCATATGCCGGCATGGTATCCCTGCAGGCGCCGCCGAGTAAATCCATCACCGGTACATTCAGCATTTTGCCTTTCAGGTCCCACAGGGCGGTATCGATACCGCTCATGGCAGATACGGTGAGTCCTCTTCTGCCGAGGACCGGAAATTTCCGTCCTCTTGATAAGGCGTAATGATCGCGTGTACCATTATACATTTCTTCCCAGAGGCGGGTGATATCTTTCACCTGCTTACCCAGTAAAACAGGTTTTAGTTCATTTTCGATGCAATTTACGATGGAGGCGCATACCCCCGAAGATCCAACTGCAGCCTTGGCTTCTCCAAATCCCTGAAGACCATCTTCTGTGGTGATCACAACAAGCGTCATATCAAAATTGGCCAGTAATCCATAATCAGAAGTATGTTGTTTCTCTTTAGGAACGGGACAGCGTAACCAAAATGCCTCTACATTAGCTATTTTCATCTGTTAGCAGTTGACTCTTTAAATAAGTTTTGATAAGGTATTAAATGATTTAGTGGTGAGCATGGTATAAAACGCTTCCGTCACCGAGCTGCTGCCGTGGTCTGCCAGGAATTTCTCCTGCTCGGGCGACAGGTTTTCCGGGTTGGCATCAATTGCATCCGGGTAAGGATTAGCCGGCGTACGATCCAATGGGGCGCAGAATTCCACTGAGAGCACGTCGTTATAGTTTATCTCCTTTAATGTATCTACAATCTTTTTCCAGTCGAGGTTCCCCATTCCCGGCGCCATCCTGTTGTTGTCGGCCACATGAAACCCCCTGAGTTTTCCCTTGGCCTTTCTGATTGCTTCAAACATATCGGTTTCCTCGATATTCATATGAAAGGTATCGAGGCAAACGCCGCAATTAGGTCCTACTGCTTCTGCCAGCGCCAGTGCCTGATCGGCCCTGTTGATGAAATAGGTTTCAAACCTGTTGATAGGTTCTATACCTATCAATATGCCCGAAGCCTCGCTATAGTCGTATATTTCCTTCATAGCACCCACGGCCCATTGCCATTCTTCATCAGGTCTCCCGTCGGGTACAATTTTCCCCACGGTGCCGGGTACTACGGATACCATATGCCCCTCCAGTTCCTTCACCATTTTTATAATGTCTTTCACATACTGCACTGATTTTGCGCGTTGCGCCTCATCCCTGGCGAGCAGGTTGCGATCGCCCAGCATCAGCGTTACAGATCCCCAGCAGGACAAGCCGTGGTCCTTCATGAGTTTCCTGATACTTTTTGTGTCGTATTGCTCCGGGCTGCCGGCAATTTCGAGTTTTGTATATCCAAGCGCGGCGACCCTCTTTATCGTAGTTTCAATAGTTTCGGACCTCATCCAGTTGTGTATCCCTAGTTCCATAACGCATTAATATATAAAAGTGGTTTAATGTTTCTTGTTCATCCTGGAAGCGAAGCAGCTGTTGACTTCATAACGGGAAGCTGTCATCATATCATTGTCTTACAAACTTATTCAGACTTCCATTGAAATAAAAGTACTTCATTTGCAAGATATCAATACTATATTTACCATAATTCGAAATTTCTACGTCAGAAAATAAATAGTGTACTAATAACAATATTATGAAAGTCACCTACCGACATATCTCCACCCCGGAAGATGCCAGCTTTGTCGTGAAAGAATTCTGCCAACCAAAATTCACTAATACCTTCCACTTCCACCACGGACATGAACTGATCCTGATGGTAAAAAGCTCGGGGAAAGTATATGCCGGCAACAAAGTGATGAACTACAACGAAGGAGAGATCTATATGTTTGGCCCGGGCCTGGTACATTGTTTCTGCAACGACAACGCCCCTATCGATCCCAACGAAACGGTACACGCCATCATCGTACAGTTTACAGAAGACTTTCTTGGCAAAGACTTTTTCGATAAACTGGAACTGAGGAAGATAAGAGAACTGATGCAACTATCTGAATATGGGATAAAATTCAGCAAACTTCCTTCTCTCATTAGTAACTTCTTTTTCCAATTCCAGGTAAATCAGCCGATGAAAAACCTGGTTATCCTCCTGCAATTACTGGATGAGCTGTCGCACCAAAGCGCATTACTGCTGACAGATGATCCCCGGAAAATACATTACAAAGATGTAGACTCTAAAAAGCTGGAATCTATATTTAAATATGTACTGGAGAATTACCACCAGCAGGTAGACAGCAAATCCGCCGCCTCCCTGGCTTGCATGAACGAAGCCGCTTTTTGCCGGTATTTTAAGAGAAGGACGCATAAAACGTTTTCGCAGTTTGTGAATGAAACGAGGATTAGTCATGCTACCAAATTGCTGATCGGCACGGAGGATGGGATATCGGAGATATGCTATGCCTGTGGCTTTGATAACATTTCTTATTTTAACAGGCAGTTTAAGATTTACCAGGGGAAATCGCCGCGGGATTATAGAAAAGCGTTTGTGGAGAGCAATGTGGCGTCGCCGAGTTTAAGGGAAGTTGGGGAGTGAGTTTTTTTCACAATGGTGATCCACTAATCCATTTCTTCACATATTCTTAATGTTTATTTCATACTCCGGAAATATTGCGATCTGATCTTGCCGGAAATTTGATAAGCATGTACTTGTATTCTGTAGCACTCCGCGTTTGCCCACTGTTGGCAGGCGTAATGTTAGTAGCCTCTTGTAAGAAAGACAAAAATGAAGACACGAATCAACCTCAAACTGGTATCGAATTAAAGACCAGATCTGTGACCCCTTCCCTGGTAAAATCGCTGGAAGGATTTAGTGGTTTAAACATTTATCCGCTTATCAGCAGTGATGATAAGCTGGAAGGCAGCCCTGCTTTTGTTTATGGCGCACAACCTGATGGAGCAGGCATCATCAAAAATGAGGCAGGTAGTGGTTATATCATGATCAACAACCACGAGATCCTTTGTTCTGTATCCCGGGTATACCTCGACAGCAGCCTGAAACCACTGAAAGGAGAATACATTGTAGACAAGGTAGGCGGCGCCAAAAAACGGCTTTGCTCTGCTACAATGGCTACTGTACAGGAACATGGCTTTGGTCCGCTGTTCCTCACTGCCGGTGAGTCTGGTGAAGAGTCTATGATTCATGGTATTGATCCTTTGGGAGATGTTAGCCTGAAACAAACAGACCGGACACTGGCTGCATTGGGCAAATGCAGTGCTGAAAATGCCGTGCCGTTAAACAAAAACGCCTACCCTGGTAAAACGGCTGTCTTTATCGGTGAAGATGATACTCCCGGTCAGGTAAACCTCTATCTCTCCAATACAGTGGGAGATATGAAGGGTGGTAAGCTGTATATGCTGCGTAGAACTGATGGCAACACGATCGAAACAGATATGAAAGTTGGTACTTCCTACGACGTAGAATTTGTGGAATATGATAATGTTGCCGGCAGCACCGGTAAGCAGCTGGCAGTACAGACCGTAGAAAAAAAGGCGATCCAGTTTGCCCGTGTGGAAGACCTGGATTATGGTAAAGGGTCAGCAGAAAATAACCGCAAACTTTATTTCAGCGCCACTGGTATCAGCCAGGCCGATAAAGTAACTCCCGTAGACGGCTATACGATGTGGGGGCGTGTATACCAACTGGTGCTGGACCCCAGCAGCCCGCTCAAAGGAAAACTTACGCCACTGATGGATGGTAACGTTGATCCGGGTAACAGCATCGTGAATCCGGATAACCTCTGTGTAACAGAAAATTTTGTGTATATACAGGAAGATGGAGATTCCTTCTACAAAAACAATAAACACGATGGCCGCATCTGGCAGTACAGTCTTGCTACCAAAGGACTGAAACCAATGCTGGAAATGAACCATCGCCGGAACGACGCCGATTTCAACAAAAAATACAATCCGGATAATGACCTGCGTACCAGCACCTGGGAATTTGGTGCGATGTATGACATTTCTGATCTCATCGGAAAACCCAACACTTTTGTGGTAAATATCCATCCACATACCTGGAAAGATGAGAAATTCAAAAATGCCGATGGTAGCGGTCTGAATGACAACATCGAAGGCGGACAAACAGTGATCATCACCGGTGTTGAAAAATAATCCGGCTTATTCCCTTTACATAAAAGATAAAAAGTTACCCCTTTTCGCAAAGGGGTAACTTTTTGCATATACTGACGGCTTATGATGAAGCATGACTGGAAGATATGGGCGGCTGTTATACTGAGCGGCCTGGTTACCTGGATCTCTTGCCACAACACACCAGACAACAGTACCTTTGACAAAGCTGTCCATCAATGGTTGGAAGCGCATACAGATTCGCTGGAAGCCAGCGCCGGCAGGTTGTTGGCCGTGGCTTCGGGGCATGACAGCTCCGCCTTGCAACAGGCTTTTGCGGACTGCAGAAAACAATATAAGCAGCTGGAATGGTGCAGCGAATATTATGCGCCTGCCACCTCGCGATTGCTCAACGGCCCTCCGCTGCCGGAGATAGAAGTCGCCGAACACCAGGCCAGTGCGCCATCCGGTCTGCAGGTGATAGAAACATTTTTATATCCTTATGATAGCGCCGGCAATGCAAGCCTCCGAAAAGAGATCCGGTCTTTTACCGCCAGTATCACCGCTCTTAGGCAAGTGATCACCCATACCCGGTTTGACACCGCACATGTATTTGATGCCTGTAAGCTGGAAGTATTCCGGGTGGTAACATTGGGCATCAGTGGTTTTGATACGCCGCTTTCCCGATCGGGTATACAGGAATCGACCGTATCCCTGGGAGCAGTACAGGAACTCTGCCGGCTGATGGCCGCGCCGGCAGCACTGCTCAGCGCTTTCGACAACGCTATCGCAGCAGCTCATGTACCCGTTGACACCAATGGTTTTGACTATGCCGGCTTTATAACCGGTCACCTGAATCCACTCACCAAAGCGATGATGCACTGGTACCGCCAGGAAGGGCTGCCGCTAGTGAAAGAGCAAACGGCTTTAAAACAAGATGCCGCCACCTTGTTCGACACCGCTGTGTTGAATATCCGCCATTTTGTGACATCGCCGGAAACCTTCCCCACACCGGAAAAGGTAGCATTAGGCCAGGAACTATTTGGCAACAGCCAGTTGGCAGGGAATGGAAAACGGAGTTGTAAAAGTTGTCATCAACCGGAAAAAGCATTTACAGATGGACTGAATCAGAGTCTTACTATCAGCGGCAAATCCCGCGTATTACGCAACGCGCCTACTATGTTGTACGCCGGGTTGCAGCTGTCGCAGTTCTACGATATGCGTTCCCCTACCCTGGAAAACCAGGTATTGGATGTGCTCAATAATAAAGATGAAATGCACTCCTCTCCCGTAGCAGTAGCCAGCTGGCTAAACAAAATACCAGCAATGCAACAGCGTTTCCACCAAGCATTTCCGCAGATGCCGGATACCATCCGGGCAAGAGAAGTGATGATGGCTATTGCCAGCTATATCCGGGAGCTGCGTCCTTTTAATGCGGCTTTTGACCGGTATATGAGAGGAGATAAACAAGCCATGGACACGATGGCCGTCAAAGGATTTAATCTTTTTATGGGCAAAGGACGTTGTGCCACCTGTCATTTTATACCGTTGTTTAACGGCACCTCCGCACCGGATTTCTCTACCACCGAATCAGAAGTACTAGGGGTATTGCAGCACCCCGGTGTTCCGGTGTTAGATAGTGATTTAGGGAGATTTATCCATACCGAAATGGAAGAACTGAAATATGCTTTTAAAACACCCACACTGCGGAATATTGCATTAACGGCGCCGTATATGCACAATGGCGCCTATCGTACCCTGGAGGAAGTGATAGACTTTTATGATAAAGGTGGTGGGATTGGATATGGGATACACTTGCCTAATCAAACCCTTGCGCCTGATGCGTTACACCTTTTAGAGGAGGAGAAACAGGCACTGATTGCGTTTATGAAAGCGTTGAGCGATGAGCGGTAGGGAATGAGTGGGGGAAGATGAGTATTGCCCTAACATGCGGTTGCCCTAACATACTGCACGTCATCACTGGGTAGTACTACATAAAGTGTGTCAATTAGTTTAAAGACTACGGCCTTCCTCGCCAATCGAAATTACAAGTTATATTAAAATGATAAAAAACCTGTCGCTGACCGGGTTTATCATTTATTTGCCAATTTACTTTATCTTATCCAAGTAATTTTCGGATAAGTATGCGGGATATCTTTTATAAAACCCTGTCTTCTTTTCCTTTAGCCAATCATTAAGCCCTATTTCATCTACACGAGTAAAGAACACTTTATATTCTTCCATAATTAGTGTATTATCAAGTAGAATAAAAGGTATACCATGTAGCATTCTGGAAAATAAAAACAATTGTTCATCTTTTTGTTCATTGGCCTCGCTTCTAATTTCCAAAATAGTAGTATATAAAATGTAAGCTAAAAATTTCTTCTCAAATACTGATAGATCGTTTGCTGACAACCCAGGATACCTTGAATAAAACTCCCTCTCTCTTGCCTCCAGCCAGCTATTAATCTTCATTTCTTCAACCTTTCTAATAATCATTTCGTACTCTTCTTTGGCAGAATATTCATCAATTAGGCTAAAAGGTATATTATTTAATAAAACAGACAACCAATACATTCGTCTATTACCACTATTATAGGCTTTATCTCTAATTTCTAATAGTGAAATATGCAAAATATAAGCTAAAAATTTCTTCTCAAACATAGTTATTCTTTTTTAAGGATTCTTTCAATTCGGGGACATTAAGTTATCTGGGTATACGCTTCAAGTGGAACATTTCGTTCATCATTAGTTAAAAAACTGTCTAACTATAAATCTACAAATCCATAAAATTCACCAATGGCATTTTCTTTAATTAAATTCCTAAATTCAGTTGCCCATGAAGGCAAATTATTTCCGGCATTTTTATATACAAAAAACAAAGAGTCAAGTTTAAGATATTGGCTACCTCGACTTATAAATAAAAATGGGGCCCATATGTTGCCATATCTCCCACTTTAAAACTCACCCCCCAAGCACACGCCGCTGATATTGAGCCACGGTACTATTGTATGATTTCAGTGGGGTTTTGTTATTTAAATGGAAATTTCAGTTTGCAACTAGTCTTCTAATGCTATTTTACGGGATATCGATACGTCAAAATCTTCTTGTATACTTTCATATGCAGATTTCCCCATAGGATTAAGAATAGTCCTTTCTTCCTTATGAATAATTGTAATAGCCTGGCTTAGATCAAACTGGTATACATCATAGAGATAGCTAATCTTAAATAGGTCCTCATTACTTAACTTAATATAAAAAATATCACCAAGAAAATTTTGCTTAATATCCATTATATATATAGCACCTTTATATGCATTTAGATAGTTATTTAACCCTTTCCATTCTTCATAATCATCCATATTACCAATAGAGTCTCTTCTCTTATACACAAAGTCAACTCCATTAAAATAAAGAACCCTATCTGAAGTATTAGTATTATAAAACAAAAGTTCTAGTTCCTCATTCCCTTCCTTTGATAATCTAACATAAATATTAGTTAATAAATAGTTTTTCATTATTTAGCATTAACTGTTTTAGAAAAAATAGAATCATGAACCGCCTCTGTCGTTTTTTCGCCAATAATATAGCCTGCTCCACCAAATAACACTCCACCTAGTGCTGCTCCCCAGGGGCCTGCTACTGCCCCCATTCCGCGCCATAAGCGGCGGCAGGTAGAGCATTTGCCCCTCCTCCTATCTTCTTATTTATAGTCCTGTTAACATCCTAACTCTGATATATCTCATCTGGTCTCTCCAACACCCAAATTGCCCACCAGTGCGGTTAAATTCAGTTTTATCAGGGATGTTAAAACTAAACAAACACATACTCATTAAATAAAGCATTCTTATAAGTAACAAAACCCGGTCGCAGGGGTTTTATTAACCGTAAACGTATCACAATGGTGTCTTTTGGTAAAAAACTAAGAGAGTGCAGAGAGGTAAAAGGCTTTTCGCAACAGGAACCGGCTAAAAAATTAGGTTCCGCCCATACGGTCATCGGCCGCTATGAACGTGATGAGATGATCCCTTCCATTGATGTGGTTAGAAAACTGGCAGACGCCTTGGATACGACTGTGGGCTTTCTACTCGGTAAGGCTAACGATACCAACATACTTAAAGATCCCAAGATGATGAAGCGGCTTAATGAGATTAACGAACTCCCGGATAAAGATAAAGAGTGCGTTTACTCTCTCCCTTGCTAAATCTAAATTACAAGCGATATTAAAATAGTAAACCCAGCCGATGGTTGGGCTTACTATTTATGATTCTAACTCATCTAAGTTAGCCACATTACATTATTTATTGCTTATAAATAACAGAATCAGGCAGTCCGTCACGCTTAGCCATTTCCTCTATCCTATCAAGGATTTCCTTTTTTAATCTCTCTTTCACCCTTAACTCTTGATCTTTAGACATTAAGCTTCTCTCTGCCACATATCCTCCCTCTCTTATTTCAGGGTTAAAAACATCACTCAATACAGGCATGCCCCCAAATGATAGAAGATACATTTCTTCCGGATAACTACTAAAATAAATTCTCCTATGATATATACTATCAAGATCTACCAATTTATCATAACGAAGCCATTTTGTAGGAACTGCATACCCATAATTTTGAACTAAAGTATCTAAATACCTCCTGATTATGACGGATCTGATTGGTGTTTCAATAGGGTATCCTAACTCTATTAAATTACCTGCTTTATAGAAATGATTACAACTAATCAATGCACTAAATAAAGCAGAAACAATAAATGACGATTTAATACAATTACTCATCTTATCCTTTTTTGGGCTTATTGGGCGTATAATTTCCGTTGGCATCCCGCGTCCACATATCTTCTTTCCTCTCCCAATTACCTTTAGAATCTTTATTCATATACATCTTAAGAAATAATTGATAATTGTATTCAACAGATTTTTTATATTGAGTACGACTCATCCTTGGTGTATTATTATATGTTTGACTATAATAATTCTCTCTCATAAACTCTGATATGTGTGACTTCTTATCATCTACTATTATCTTAAATGATAGAGCACCATTCTCTGCTGCGCTTCTCTCACTACCTGTTACCTTTTGTCCGTTAAAGGGATCTCCATCTCCAACCTTATAATTCTGAAGGAAGCCTCTCCAACCATTTAAGGCAGCCTCATCTACAGGTGTTGTTCCCCAATCACTCAATAACCCACTCGCCCCAACTGCATTCAAATTATCATATCCTTTATCGTGCTGGTATGCAAAATTATCAACAGCATCAACAGGTGATAATGAATAATCATAATTCCCTGTAAAATTCCCCTTTTTATCCAGTGTATACAAACTTGTAGCTCCCATATAATGTCCATACTCAGTTTTTAGACCTGCCATTGTAGCATTCCGATGAATCATTAGTTCAACATCTTCAGACCTATAGGTTTTAAACCAGCTATCCCAGACAGATATCTTATATAAAACACCTTTACCCCTACTTCCAAATTCATTATGCTGATTAGGATTATTCCATATCACTTCACTCGACATTATTGCTCCTGATAGTCCATTAATTTTGATTTTGTAAGTCGCATATTCCAACCCATCCAAGTCTATTCCATCTATCGGTCTATTACTTGCAAATTGATAAGGCGTAAGCATCGGATATTTTGCAGTGATCGGATCTACACTCAGGAACTTCGCTATCCTCGGATCATACACCCTCATTCCATAATCCTGCTGATTCCCCTCTCCCTTCACTTCATTATCATTCTCCTTCCCATTAAATCCATAACGATAACCCTCCACCAACTCGACCTCCACACCTGATCTACCAATCTGGTGTCTAGTCAAAGAATTTTCTTAAATATAATAATTTAATTCAGCCGGAGATATAGCATTGCTTAAGCAATCTTCAAGCACTTATTTTTACCTGCACCCAGATAACCGCTTCACTCTCTAGTACAACTGACTTTTGACCTTCAAATAAACAATCCTCAATACCACTTTCAACTGCATTATTTAGGAAATACAAAAGTTACAGTACTTTCGTCAATAAATGGGTGCGTTTTAAATTTGACTGGTTGTGTTTCTAACATGCCCTTCACTGTCATTATAGCAGAAGTACCTTTATATCATATACCTCTGCAAATAGTGGCATCTTATTTACGATTAGGAATGTCAATTTTTGAGTTAATCAATTCATCATAAAAAAAATCAGTCAGCTTTTCATATGTTCTGATAAAATCAATATTGCGTTCTGTCTCATTATAATAATAAACAGGAGGGTTATCTTCTTCACCGATAACAAAAAAAGCAAACTGATAGCCCTGATGCATCCAAAACACAAATGCCTTTGGGGGCAATGCTCTAAATCCATTTTGGTCAAGCAAGTCAATCGCCTCCTTCTGAATAATTTCCAAGTCACTGAAAGTCCACATAGAACCTAACATATACTTACTCGCTCCTCTTCCTGCTGCTTCTAAAAACTCAATATATGATTGCGGCAATTTAGCACCTAATCCGCTCTCCAAGGATAGTACGTCTTCCCTTGAGCAAGGATTGAGCGTTAGATTATTATACTTAAAGATCTCTATAATCTCTTTCATTACTTTGCTGTTATTATTGTTGTAGTTTGACCGTTAACATATGATACTTGTATATTAGGAAACCTGTCTTTAAATTGCTGCACAACACCATTACAGGATTCGCAAAGCGGTAATTCTGAAACAATCCGAATTTTTCCGAAAATTTTTCGATTTGCGCTTAAACTTCCTTGGTCAAACTTATTAGCCAGGCTCTCCATCAACTTCACTTCAGAATCAAATGCCCGAGGATGCCCCACTGTCGTTGTCTCAAAAAAAGTTTTCTCCGGCATATCAATTAAACCAGAACCGGGCCTCAATGCTTCCCCACTTACAGCAACTTCAGATATAGGCTCACCTGCAATTATACCTTCAGTATACGCAATATTCCTAGTTTTCCCTACAGATGTTATCGTCTGTCTTAATGACATAAACCTCTGCTGATAAACCGTCATTGCAGCGCCCTCTTCACTTTCAGCTGCAATAGATCCTGCACCATTAATTCCACTTCCCTCAACCTGACTTATTTTTTGCGACGCTATACCTCCCGACATAGCCTGAGGGGCAGGCAATACAGGCGCCCCAGTAAGATCGCTAAGGAGCGCTGGAATGGCTACCTGTGGACCTCCTTCCGCAGCCAAGACTACATAAAAACCAAATTTAAGCCCATATAACGATCCATAGGTCACTCCAGCCCTTAAAGCTGCATTCCATTTTTTAGCTTTCTCAGGGCCATAAATTGCAATATTTGCTTCTTGCATTGTCCTTATCTGATCTGCCATAGAAGATAAGGCTTCGGCACCATCCAAATCTATGTTAAGTATAGGACTATTACTTGCGAACTGATAAGGCGTAAGCATCGGATATTTTGCAGTGATCGGATCTACACTCAGGAACTTCGCTATCCTCGGATCATACACCCTCATTCCATAATCCTGCTGATTCCCCTCTCCTTTCACTTCATTATCATTCTCCTTCCCATTAAACCCATAACGATACCCCATCGCGCCATTAACCCCACTGCCACTTCCACCGCTGCCGCTACCTCCTCCACCGACATAAGTAGAATCTGCAATATATGCGGTGAACGAATCCCCTGCCCCTGTATCGAATCCATCTGCAAAAACAATTTCTTCAGTAGCCACATACTCCGACGGCTGATTGTTTGAGCGGCTGCTGACTGTAAGATTAGAGGGAACTGTATAGCCGTTGATGTTATCATTACCGGCTACCCAGCCTCCGGCGGTAGCCATACCGCCTCTGCCAACCAGCAAAGAGCCAAACGGATAATATTCCTGTGCAGTGCTGAGAATTGGATCATAATGATCAACAGTAGATCCGTCTACAGATACAGGCCGTTTCCGGTCAGAAACTGTAGCCAGTACGTTTCCAAGATGATTAGTTAATTCAAAGACCTTATTACCTCGGTTAAAGATAGTATTTATTCCATTACCTAGCCCTGTCATAGGGGTGGTTTCCAAAGCGGCAAGGTGCTGCACATTTACCTGACGGTTGAGTATACCTAAACGGCTGCTGCCATAGATATCGGATTCTATTAAACTCAGGTCACCGTTGTTAACGTTGGCATCACCGGAAGTATATACTCCCATTACGTTACCCGTGGCGTCGCGGACGTACCAGGTTTCTGTGTTCTTTACCCGTTTGCTGACCCGGTTACCGGCTGCATCGTAAGTAAAGGTAATAACTGTTCCGTCCTTCTTTTTAATACGCTGGATTTTACCATATACCGTCCAGTAAATGCTGTCTATGTTGCTGCCTTTATCTGAGATGAGGTTACCGATAGCATCATACGAATAATTACCTGCACTTTGGTCGTCAATATCATTGGAGTAAAGCGTACCATCTTTTACCTTGTCATCGATGTAATCCAGCTGGTTACTATTCGGTTTGTAGCTATAAACCAGGGAGTCCATAATAAGCGATTTGCCGGCAAATGTGTTGTTACCATTACGTATGTACGAAAGAATGTTACCATTGCCGTCATAAGTAATCGCTTCTCCAAAATCATTCAGCTTCAAAGGCGTCCACAGATTTGTGCTGGTATTCAGCCCTTTGGCTGCAGTCATACTGCTAAGGCGATTCAGTACATCATACCGGTAGGTATACACCAAAGGTTCACCTACTGCCGGCATATTCACGCTCATGGCGGATATATTACCATTAAAAAGGGGTTTAAAGATGCTGGTATCTTTTCCGGCTCCTGCGGCAAACATATTTGCATTGGTACCAATAGGCTTATATTCATTGTCGCTATAGTAATGAAGGGCATATCCAAAGGCATCTTTTGCCACCAGGCTTCCCTTAATACCATCATTACTCATATTAAACGCTGGTGTGAGCGATGAACCGTTCACTCCTTTGAGCCAGCCCTGTAAGGTATAGGCATAATCCAGCCCCTGCACTTGTTGCTGGCCTATAATGGCTTTTGCCAGGGGACCGTGTTTATAATATTGATAGAATGCTTCATTTTCCCAGTAAAAGTCGTCCGTGCTGGTTTCCACATTGGTAATGCGGTTTTCAGCATCATATGTGTACCGGTGATAGAAAGCATCCTGGCTTCCGGCCTGATAAGATACTTTATTAACTTTTCCGGAAATGAGGTCATAATCATATGCCAGCTTTTTAAAACGGTTTTGGGTAATATCCATGGTATTACCGTTGTAGTCCTGCAATAACGTGTCTACATTTCCATGAATATCATAGCTGTAATAGGTAGCGGTAGCATGTTCCAGGCTGGCAATGTCCGGGTACGCATTGTACACCGCATTCCACGCCACCCGGTTACGCAAATTGTTAGCTGCAAAGTAGGGAGTAGTTGGGAAATACGCCTCGTCATATGCTGTTTGGGTAATCTGGGTACGGGTCGTCTTCACTGCATCCAACCACTGCTTTAATTTAGCATCACTGCGACTGATAACATTCGTGATTGCTGCATCAGACTTTAACTGTCCTACTTCGGCAATTCTACCCAAATAATCATACAACGTGTAGCTATAGTATTTGTCGACTTGCTGTTTAGCATTTTGAGAAACCGCTAACCTGCCAAGACGATCATACCAGAACCTGCTGATCCCACCATCCGGCGACACCTGTTCTACTACCTGGTTTAATGTATTATAGCGATATTTGGTAGGCAGTTTATGCGCCGGGACTTTACTTGCGCCCGTGCTTCTCGCCAGCCTTACGCTGTTCAACCAGGCAGTAGAGCGGTCTACCACCGCGCCTGCAGGCGGAATGGTTTTGACCAGGTTACCCGCCTGATCGTAGTAATAAAGGGTATAATGGTATTCTGCCAAACCATGTGACATTGTAAACAGTTCACGGCTGGCAGCCTGCATACAGCTGTTAATATAGGCGGTATTGAAATCGTCCCGCAATGAGTCGGTTACGGCTTTATATATTTCGGTAGCCGTGTTAACCAGGTAAAAGCTACTGTCGGCACAGTTATTCACTACCTCTAACGGAACTTCTTCAAAAGTTGGTTTAGACTGACCACATAATATAGGACCCTTGTATAATGCAATAGAGCCGCTTCCTGCCCCACAAAATTCATTAGCAGGCGTAATAGGTAGATTGACTACGGTTAAATTGAAATCAAAAGCGGTAGTAGTAACAAGCACGTTACTGTCGAGTCCCGGAGTCGTTACATTTATCCCAGATGTTACATCTGCAGTGGTTATTGGAAGGATACTGTCGTTACAAAGTGCTACTCCATTACTGCCAAACGCAAACATCGCCGGATTTGACCCAAGGTTACCACCTGCCATAATTGTGTTATTAATGCCAGGCCATATACCCCTCACCTGGGTGTCGGGCATTCTTCTCTGTAGCTTCCGTTGCCATGCCAATGTATAGTCGGCATTCATCTTCATCACATAAACCCCATCGTTGCTTTCATTAAGACTTGGCGCCAGCAGCATGCTCCCGTCACTCAATTTACCCGAAGCAAAGAAGTAAGTATCCAGATTCAGCGGTCTTGAAAAACGTATAGCCTTTTTTACAGATCCATTCGAGTTAATATCTATAACTTCCCCCTGACCGTTTGTAGATCCATTGTCAGTGCTGGCTGTTGTAACCATACGGGATCCGCCACCCGGCAAGTTGTAAAAGCCCCATATATCCTTTTTCAGATAGTGATCATAGCACCTTCTCTCAAGAAAGTTACCGGTAGCACTCCCCAGCTTTATGATGTTGGCATTAAAATAACCGGTGGATGTAAGTCCAGCAACCATGAGCGTGTCGTTACTTTGAATAATACCCTGGGCTATGTCGGAAGTAGGCGTTCCCATTTTGCGAAGCCACTTCAAATTACCGGTATTGCTCAGCACTCCCGCTGTTATATCACAGGTATAACTGTATGCATCAAAATCTCCGGTAAATGCAATATCCCCATTCCTTAACTCTATAACATCCCTTACATCATCCCCCGTACCAGACCCTGAATAGATACCCCGTTTCCAGATCACATTGCCTTGCGCATCCATCTTTACCAATGTACCAAATGAGGGAACCGCGGCGAGTTCACCTGGCCGCGTCACTGCGTTCCTGCTGATACCTCCGGCAATCAGGCTCCCATCTGCCATTTCATTAATTTTAAGGAAATAGTCCTGCTGTGTTCCTACATCATATGTTTTTGCCCAGGCCACGGCTCCGGTTGATGTTGCCTTTATCACCAATGCCTTGTCCTGTGATTTGGTAATACTATATGTATAGCCCGCCATTATAAAGCCTCCATCCCTGGTAGACTTCATATCAATTATTTTTGCTCCATAGGTACCAACAGGGTAAGAGAATATGTAAGGTTTGTTGATACTCACCACCGTATCTCCTACAACAGATCGCGCACAACTATCCCTGAAAGTAAGATAATCAGCCGCTGACAAACCGTATCCCAGCTGATTATTCATATATGCGGCAAACAACTCATTGGTTCTTTGCTGCAGCGTGTCGGCGATTGGAATTAAGGGTGTAAGGGCATAAGTGCTCTTAAACTTAGTATATAAACTATCCACCACACGGCAATTGGTACATGGAGCTGGTGTAAAGCACTGAAATACCGGTGGAATGGCTACCGGATTGTCTACGTAGGTACAGCCACCGGAAGCATTACACGCATTTAGCAAATCATCGAGCGTGGCCTGGCTGATTTTCAACTTACGTGTTCTGGACAGGTAACCTGAAAATGTTTCCTGCGAATAATGTGCGGCATCATACTCTGTTTTGAGTGCATTTATTTTTTCACATTCACAATCCTTCGGCTTGGTAAACACCGGTTTATCTGATACGATGGCCTGTTTATAGTAAGGGGCCGGAATAGTGAGCAGTAAGCCATTACAACCGGCAACGTTAATATTATGAGCGATGTTGTATTTCCTGATTACGTCTTCAAATGACCTGTTTTCCAGAATAACACCGTCAGGCACAGAGCTGGCGCCAAATGGGTGATCTCCGTCGCTGCCAGCCTTGCAAACAGCCAGCAACTGCGTTTTAATAGTGGCCCAGTCGGCAGCACTATAAGGACAAGCGGATAACTGCTGCATCCATGTGCTGACATAGGCATTACAGTTATCGGTGAAGGACTGCTGCATCGCGGTATTTGAAGAATCACGGATGGCATTTACATCCGGGTTACTACCAGCACTATTATTGAGATAATCCAGGTTGCTATTTGCAAAAACATTGGCAGCAGTATTAAAATTGGGCACCATATTCGCAGCACTCAAATCAACCGCACGTACTTTTGCTGCACCCGCCGGACAGGCAGCATCTTCCACCAGCTTCTGGATAAATTCACTTTTTTGCTGGAGATAATTTTCCCGGAAGCTCCGCCAGATCATATTCAGATCTCCGGAACACATTGTTCCTTCTTTAAAAACATTCGCGTTGTTCCCAAAATTGGCCACGCAATTCCCATCATTATAAGGACAAAAGAGTCTCATCGCACTGATGGCCCACATGGAATAACCTTTACCCTTGTAATTTCTCAGGCTATCTTCAATGGCTGTGCGGTAGGCTCCACCATTTTCCAACACCAACGGATCGATATTAGACGGGTTACTGCCAAATACAAGAAACTCACTTCCATTTGTAGGATTCAGATAGCCTTTGGCTTTTGCATCCGCATAGGTATCTACCAGGCGGAAACTATCGTCCCATAGCTGGCTTTGCTTGTGCTTTTCGAACTCCAGCAAGCTGCAATACTCCGGATGAAAACGTAATAAGGCATTAGCCCAGGAAGGCTGAAACTTAGCTGCAAACTGCGCCGGTAGTAAGCTTTGCGGCCTCACCCACTGGTTGGTATTTTCGTTGAACGCCATTGCCTGCTTTCCATCAGCATCCAGGTACACAATGGTGGTATCCTGAAAGCGGGGTGTCTTCAATCCATTTTTATCATTAAAAATAGAGTACTCGTACCTGGTACTATCGGGGTTGGCATACTGCCCGGAAGGAGCCGTCATATCTGCCAACATGGCCTTACGAACCAGCTCCGATTCCGATACTTTCTGACACAACAGGTTACACGCCTCTGCTCCGTTAGCGTAGGCAGTTGATATTTCAGCCCTGTAAGCAACTGAATCTGTGGCCAACAGTCCCATTTGCTGCATGTACCTGGTAGCAAAAGTAGTATAGGTACCCAGTCCGGTGAGGCAGGACTGACAGGTAGGCGCACAAGTGGTATCTTTCCTTAGCACCCGTTGCTGTTGAATAATTTTGTCCAGTGAGGTACATACGCTACCAGGCAAAAAGATCGTATTTCTATAGGCATCCAACGCCTCTTCATTGATCTTCAGGGTCTTTACCACCTCATAGTTACCTTTCGGTAACTCTATAGAAAATGATAGTGTTATTGGCGCCGGTGCTGCACAGTCGGATACAACCACACCTGCATTGTAATTGGTAAATGTTTTAATAACAGGGCTTCCACCCAGTAACTGGTTATAGGAATCATCACTGATCTTGATGGTCAGATCAAATTTCCCTATGTAACAAACATCAATATTATTGCAATTTTTCTTCTTTAAAACAGGTGGGATAAGCGAATAGCTAAAGGTATAGATCTCTTTCATCGCCACCGGCAACGACTTGTGGGAAATTAATTCCAGATCACCAAAGGTAGTTTTGTTGATACCGCTCAATGTATCAAGAACCGGTACAATAACATTAGTGGGCAAGTCTTTCAGGCGTGCGCTATCGGCAGATCCGGCCAGTGCGGTAGCAATGGTACGTCCATGCATATCTAGGTAGCTAACACTGTACTGTCCATTTGCATCGCGCACCATATTTTTAAAGTAATGGGATTCATCACCCGCATCAGTACCAAATATTGCGTCCAGGTCGTTCTGAAAGGCTGTGCCATAAGAAAAGATCGTTTCCCGGCGGCCGTTTATCCTGTAGGTAGCACCTACTCCACCCTGCCGACTGATACGGCCAGTATTATCGGGCGTATATACCGTTTCTGTAAAAGGATATTTCTCTGCATCGGGAACAAATTTTTCGATGCCCTGATTGGCGTTTGCATTTTGAGCGGAGTAGTAGTTGGCGGCGCCCTTTCCTGTACCCATTTGATTGGCGGATACATTCAGATATTGATCCGGGGAGGGCAGGCTATCATATTGTGCTTTATCGTATTCGGCACCATTAACAGCAGTATTGAAATTTTTAGTGTATTTAATGATATTGCTCAAGGTAGGCGCCGGCAGCACCTGGATAGCAGGTCTTCCCTGCTGGTCATACATGGTTTCCGCCACCATAGTTGTTTGAGCAACGTTATCTTTGGTCACCGTTTGCCTGTTAAGTAAACTCCCGTCAAAATACTGTACTACTACTTTCCGTTTACCTTCCTCTGCAAAACTAATATTGGATTGCCAGTTGAGTTTCCGTTGATGTCCTGTAAAACTGAAGGCTCCTTTTCCCGCCGTAAAATCAGAAAACCAGTTTGTTTCGGTGCGTTTAAACTTGTCCTTCACCTGTACCGCTCTGACTCTCACATACAGTATTCCTCCGTTGTCGTACATTAACGGCACCCTGTATACGTTTTGGCTAACACTCACCCTTGAGGCGTTATTCCGGAATACCAGGTTACTGTTTACGGGAGTACCATAGCGATTTGCGGCCAGCGCAGTAGAATCAATAAATGCCCACTCCAGGTCGTATTCGTCGGCTCCGGTAACGGCGCCCCAACGAACCTCCAGTTCATCTGTGGAGTCGGTATTGGCGGTTGCAGTCATTGTAATGCTCTTGACAGCGTCGGTAACAGCGTCCAGCTTAAAAACCGGTTTAACATTCATCTCATTATCTAACATCAGCATGCCAATCAACGCCGGTTTACTACAGGTGATACTCAGTACCTTCAATGTAACACGATGCGCATTGTTAAAAACAAAACTATTCCTCCCTTTGTAGGCGGTGGTAGTATCATAATTGATCGCCAATGTTTTTTCTACTGAATCAAGTACTTTATCGGGACGCAGGTAAATAACTCTTACGTTAGCGGTTGCCGTAAATGGGCCCGTGGCATATACCGGGCTATACTCATTTATTTTAAGCGTTACCGCATTCTTTACCGGGTAAGATGGTTCCAGCTTACTTTGCAGGGCAGCATCAAAATAAGTGCTGTCCTGTATCATGATAGCCGCATTGGCTACCAGTTCCCCCTTGCTGCCGTCCAGGGATTTTTTTATCGTAATACCATTTTGCGCATTTGCCATCAATGTTAAAAACATCAAAACGGCGGTACTCAGCAGGGATAATATATTTCTTCGCATAGGATGCATAGTATCTCAGTTATAAATTGGGGCTTGCAATAAACACCTCATAATCCTGGTAAGCAGTTGCCGGGATCAGAGAAGTGGCGGTGCGACTAAAAAATTGTCTTTCATCAAATACTGCAGGATCAATTTCCTTATTATTATAATGATGAAAAGAAGCTTTCACCAGGGCATACCCGGTATTTGTGTTGTAAGATTCTCCTCCTCCGGGTGCCGCCTCACTTTCCACAACAAACTGCAATTGGTGAATACGCCAATTCCTTGTATCAAGTTGTATCTCCATATATTTATAGGTAGCATCAGAAAAAGTAAACCTTATCCTTGCAGTATCTCCTTTACTACTAATGCTACAGCTTTTTATGCCTGCCTGCCTGATAGCTGCACTCACCATTTGCATGGGTGTAACACCAATTGAATCCCGGTTCACCGGTTTGGATACATGGATCAGCTTATCGTCATTAAACACGGCTACACTATATTGTTTGTTCATCAAAAAGGTAGTGTTCCTCATCCGGGAGAAATAATTCCTTCCGGAAATTATCACTTCACCGCTCAATGAATCCAACAATACCGCTGGTTGTTGTTCGTTGGCATAAGTATAATTAATGAGAAACGATACCCGGCCGGAATCATAGGTTTTATTGGTCTTTTCGAGCATTCCAACTGCCTCCTCCATATTTGCAATAGCTTGTCCGCTTACGGCCAAACTGCAAAACAGGCATAAAAAACTGCTTACAAACCATTTCATATACTTCATATCATCAGGGGGTTTCATCTTTAATAAGGGCACTTCTTGTTTCATTGATGGTTTTGATGCCACGCGCTGTTTCTTTTTTCACACGCACCAGGGTGCCATCGTCATCATATTCATAAAAAGTAGCGTAGTTATTTTCATCCAGTTCTGCCATAAGGCGCAAAGAAACAGGGTCATAGGCAAATGACTTCATATTACCATTAAAGGGGAATACACGGATATCATCAAAATACACAGTAGTAGCTCCGGTAGCATTCAGGTTAACGGTAAAAGTAGTGGCGCCAGGCGGCACATCGATCACTTGCTCTATCCGCTGCCAGCCTTCAATAATATTGCCAGATGGCTTTGCTACAAAATTGCCGGTACCTGTTGCAATAGTTATATTGTTATTGATGTAGGTACTACATTTGCAATCCGTCGCTTCCTTCACCCAGGCGCTTAGCAGCAGCCGTTTTCCGGCAATCGGGGAAAACGATGGCAATATTACTTTGCTGTCTGCCCGAATGCTTTTCAGCGCTATCAAGGGAATACCACAGGCAAGCGCACCCGTTTTAATAGTAAAATCAAAAATATCAGTATCCCCGGGTACAACATTTGCGCTTACCGAGGCACTTTTGCCGCCCGCTATGCGGAGGGCGTAAATACCTGAATGGGATATTGTACTGTCGAATGAAGCTTTGTAAGAAGAGAAATCAAAATTTCTGTCGGGTGAGCAAGTTGAATCCGCCAGGTAATTCATGAAATTATAATCTTCAAATCCTTCGAAAACCGCTTCCCGGTAACGACTGTTTTGTACCACCGCTACCGGTAATGCATTATCATAACCATAGAGCCCTGCGTTGTAACGGCCTAATGGATCTTTGTTTTCTATTTCGAAACCCTTTACATTAAACAAGGTAGATTCCGCATTCCATACCCAGGTATTGGTATCATATGCTGGTTTAAGGCTGCTGTCCACCTGCCTGTTCCAGAATGGGATAAAAGAGGCAAATGCCCCGCTGTTACGGTTGCTGGTTTCCTGAGCTACGGTCGAATCTGTCCGGTTACCATAATAAGTGTAGGAACGGTAAGGTCGCCAGTTACCTACAATACCGAGCGTATAAGGATTCACAGCTGTATCTAATATCGGATTGAAACATATGCCGGAGGTATCCGGCCGCATACCAACGCCGGCCTTTCCTTGCTTAGCTACTAACAGCAGCAGGGTACCGGTGAATAATAAAAATCTTAATATCGTATTCATCCTGTTAATATATTATGATGTAAGCTGGATTAGGCGCTAGTGAGTAACTGTAATTGGTGTATTGGGCAGAGTAAGGATCTGATTCAATGTCCGGAGAGGCGCGAAAATATTCCACTTGGTCATCGATCACTTGCTGCACTTTTATTACTTTACTACTCTCGTTAAGTGTAAAGGATTCCGGAGTATCAGCAAAGGTTAAAATCTGGTCCTCGGCATTTTCCGTATGGTTACGAACAGTTCTTGTCTTGTTAACCATAAATGTGAGATTATTTACACTGGCGGGAATAGTACATGCTGCATCCGAATAGAAACTAACTCTTACATCCCATTTATATATCGCTGTGACCTTGATTTCGGTGCTGCTGATTCTTGTGTTTATCATGCTGCCAGTAGAATTTTCATAGGTAAGTTTTGCATATACCACGCAACCACCATTGGCATTTGCCCATGCCTGCCCATTCGCATTTATCTTAGCCAGGGTTTTATTGTTGGCATCATTTACATCAATGTAAGAAGAATCCGTTTTTGCAGGTAAGGTATACTGAACGGGTACCCCTGCCCCTCCGTTAGGACAGTTGTTTCGGGTAAACGTACCGCTCTGGGGAGTATTATAATACATACATCTCCCTATACTGTTAGCATTAGTTACCCCATCGATATTCATCCTGGCCTTCGCCAGGTTATCTGCCGCCAGCTGGCTGACTACAGAAGAATCTGTCCTGGCTTTTTGCTTATAGAAAACCAGGTCTCCCACAGCCCCGGCTCCGCAATCATTTTTCCGGAAATATCCTGAATCAGCCTTACTATAGAAATAAACGCAGCTCATCTTTTTGTTAGCCAGGTATTGTCCGTTATGATCCAGATAGTCTGATGCCATCCTGTTGGCATCCCGCAAATCGATCACTGATTTGAAAGTATCTTTAGGAACGGTAATCGTAATATTCTGCGTGGGGCCATCCGCACCACATCTCGCTGCATAGGTGCGGCTCAGTGCATCGTTACGGAAAGTGTCAATGACAATTCCCCGCTTCTTCCTGTCAGGCACCTTCCATGCTTCCTTGTATTCCGTCATGCTGGCATTAATCACTTTAGAAGCATCGTTCAACACAAATGAATAGCCACCACCCGATTTTGGTACCAAAGGGCTTTTGAGCATCGATACACTACCTGCAACAGCACTGATATTTTTCCTGCCGGAGCGGATAATTTTAAGTGATATATCGTTACCTGTCAATGGAGATCCGTCTTCATTGACAAAATAAATATCAGGAGTACCGCCTTTCAGGATATTAGCGTCTACTGCCCACACTTTAAAGGAAACAGGCCAGCGGGCTATCTCTGGTGCACAATCGGTACCGGCTACTTTCCGCTTGGCGAACACCAGCAGTTCGTCGCCACTGAAAAAATAATCCTTTACATTTCCCTGTAAGCCAGCAGTAATCCGGCCTTCCCTGATATTAATATGGTCCATTACCACACCCACATTTTTATATGCACCACTCATCCCTTCATAGATCCATGCCGCAGGATAGGTAAAATTAAAAATGGGATCGTTAAACTCGTTTTGTACAG
>Ga0207426_1000294_pt1 | contig 98700 bp, 88 predicted proteins | sample AraplaMF_Cvi_mMS_FD_184265 | JGI IMG/M metagenome (GOLD analysis project Ga0207426, IMG submission 184265) | Arabidopsis root microbial communities from the University of North Carolina, USA - plate scrape MF_Cvi_mMS (SPAdes) (version 2) | ecosystem: Host-associated > Plants > Roots > Endosphere... | reverse complement strand
TAAGGCTACGCTGAAAAAGGTCCACGGCCACCCCGGCTGATTCGTTGATCCGAACATGAAGCAACAGACCTTGGCGATGGCTGCAGACAAAGGCTTTGAGCAATTCCGCCGCCCGACGAAGCGGGACGTGTTCCTCAACATGATGGACAAGATCCTGCCCTGGCAGGAGCTTTGCGCGGTGGTGCAGCCGCACTACCCCAAGGGCGAAGGCGGGCGCCCGCCCGTCGGACTGGAGCGGATGCTGCGCATGTTGTTCGTGCAGCATTGGTTCAATCTGGCGGACGAGGCGTGCGAAGAGGCGTTGTATGACAGTGCAAGCCTGCGCAGCTTCGTGGGCATCGACCTGGGCCGTGAGCGTGTTCCCGATGCAACGACGCTGCTGAGATTTCGCCGATTGCTCGAGAAGCACCACCTTGGGCAGGCGCTGTTCGCCAAGGTGGGCGAAGTGTTGCAAGGCCAAGGGCTGAAGGTAGGCACCGGCACGATCGTAGATGCGACGATCATCAGCGCGCCCAGTTCCACGAAGAACGCTGACAAGAAGCGAGATCCAGAGATGCACCAGGTGGCCAAGGGCAAGAACTGGTTCTTCGGCATGAAGCTGCACATTGGCGTGGACAGCCGCACGGGGCTGGCCCACAGCGCGGTGGTCACGGCGGCCAACGTGCACGACAAGCACCCGTTGCCCGAACTGCTGCACGGCGAAGAGTTGAAGGTCTACGGAGATTGCGCCTATGCGGGCCAGCAGGAGTTGATCACCAGCAAGGCGCCTGCGGCGCTGGACTGCACCAACGAGCGTGTGCGCAAGGTTGATGGCGAGCCCGATGAGAGCCAGCGGCTGAGCAACCGCAAGAAGTCCAAGGTGCGCGCGCAGGTCGAGCACGTGTTCGGTGTCATCAAGAGGCTGTGGGGCTTCAGCAAGGTCCGGTATCGTGGACTTCACAAGAACGCGACGAGGGCATTCACGGCCCTTGCGCTGGCCAATATCTACATGAGCCGAGGGCTGCTGCTGGTGCGCGTGCGCCCGTAAAACGTCCGGGGCCTCGCAACGCGGCCCGCCGATGCGCAACACGGGGAAAAACCCCGCCATCCTGAATGACGATCAGCGCAATGCAAAGCCTGCAGCACGCTCAATGCCGAAGAAGGGTGGCTACTTCAGCGTAGCCTTAACAGTGCGCCGCATCTACCAGCTGAGCTACCGGGGAAAAGTGGGTTGAAGAATATCTATGGATGGAGGCGCGACCCGGAGTCGAACCGGGCTGGGCGGATTTGCAATCCGCTGCACTGCCGCTTTGCTATCGCGCCGAGATCGAGCTTGCTGATGGCGTTGGTGGTGGATCGTCTTCGAGTCGAGCGAAGTATTCCCGAAGGAGACGGGGTTACAGCCCGCTGCAGTCGCCAGTGCTGCTCACGATCCATCGAAAGGAAAAGTCGATCGATGAATGGCGTTCCGCAGGGGAGTCGAACCCCTGGCTTCCTCCTGGACAGGGAGGCACTCTGGCCACTGAGTTAGCGGAACGAAAAAAGAGAAAGAGAAGAAAAGCTGGCAAGCCCTCAAGGATTCGAACCTTGGATCCCGGGATCAAAACCCGGTGCCTTGGACCACTAGGCGAAGGGCCGGCAAAAATTGGTTGGCGCGCGCGGAAGGATTCGAACCTTCAACCGTTGGGTTTGGAGTCCAGTGCTCTGCCAGTTGAGCTACACACGCACAAGAAAAAAAGAAAGAGAAAAGATGGTCTGGGTGGCAGGATTTGAACCTGCAGCCTCCTGCTTCCAAGGCAGGCCGTCTACCAGATTGACACTACACCCAGAGAAATTGGTGCCCCAGGGGAGACTCGAACTCCCAGAATTCCGCTTCTAAGGCGGACACGTCTACCAGTTGCGTCACCGGGGCTGAAAAGAAAATGTTTGTGGCTGCTGCCGCGAATTTTTAAGGAGCACTCACAAGGCTCGAACCTTGTGCGGGCAGCACGATCGCTGCTCGTGAACGAATGGCATGAAAACGAAGAGGCCCGGAACCTCGCGGTGTCCGGGCCTCTTCTGTTCGAGAGAGAGCTTGGGAGGTCTGCGCCTATGCGCGTCCTCCACCCGGTTGCACCTGATCCTGGTAATCGCACGGCCACAGATTGGCCCGCGGGTTGGACATCGGATACGGGAGTTGATTGAGTTGCTGCTGCAGCAGCGGCTGCAGGCCGAGGCCATCGTGCGAAGCGACGCGCACGAACACGTTGCCGGATGCGGGGCAAGTGCTGTAGATGCGGATCGTTGCGGCTTTCACGTTGGGTCCTGTTGGCGTTGAGTGGAATGGACTGTAAATAGTCTTTACACAATCGTCAACTGCTTGGACAAACTTTTTTCAAGCACCGTTGCAGCAAGCGGCGGACAACGACGCCTTAAATGCGACGACGAGTGCCGCGTAGCCCTGCGCACTGTCTGTGGGCTTCAACAGGGCGTCCGCAATCAATGACGGCAGTGCAGGCGCCATGCGCTCATGGAGTTGAACGTCAGTCGCAGAACGCTGCGAGCCCCATGCCCTGCGCCTTCGCCTGGGTCAAGATCACGTGTATCGACTTGAAGGCCGCGATCTGCGCGTGTTGAGCGCCAGCTTCAGGGGCGTTGGCGGTGAATACCTCGAGCATGGTCACGACCTGCTCGACGCTCAACAGCGAATCGTCGAAGTATTCGAGGTTTACGCCCTTCTGGGCACATCTGTCCAAGAGGGCTCCGATTGCGCGATGCGCATCCAGATCGACAGAGCCCGCATGCTCAAGGCCGCGCGGGTCTTTCGGCAAGTGACTGCAGGTCGATTCGACGAAGTAGAGGTCCAGCATTCGGCACTCTATCGGGGCATCCGTTTCGCCGGTTCGGCGCAGGTCAGGCCCAGGCCATCGGCGTGCGTTGCCAACGGCACGCCGAGCTTGTTTTCCAGGCTCTCGAGCCACTGGAGGAAACCGACGGTGTGCACTTCGTCGGCCTCGGTCATCTCGAAAATTCCGTTGCTCGCATGCGACCCCTGGACGATCTCGATGAGCGAGATGAACGACGCCAGGTCCGTCGCGATGTTGGTGGTGTCCAGCGCGCGTCTATCGCGGATCAGACCCAGTTCTTCCTGCAGCGGTATCACGGTCGGCTGCGCCGTCCAGTACGCCAACAGTTTGCTGAGGGCCGTTGGGGTCATGGCACCGCTGTGTACTTGAGATCCCTGTGCTTGACCTTGATTACCGAGTTCGTGAAGACGATCTCGTGACTAAGAAGGCCGTCCTCGAGCACCAGCATTTCATCGATGAGCCAATCGCCGTGGGAGCGGTCGCCAGCAGGCCAATCGCTCTTGGTTTTCTCGACCGCATAAGACTGCACGTCGCGATATTGCAGCGTGATGCGATTCCCATGCGCTCCGGCCAGTTGCATCTCGATGTCATTCGCTCGGAAGTCGCCGTCTTCGAACTCCCGTACGAGCAACTGCTCCAGCCTGGCATCGTGCGGGCATCGCTCGTCCCGATGCTCATAGTGCCACGCTGCACTCATGAATTCGAGAGCGTCCGTCGGCACCAGGCTGCTTACCTGCCGTACATAGGCCGGATAAGCGGAGCTGTCCATGGAGTAGCCGTCGCTGGTTTCACTGAACTTGATGATTTTCACGGTGCTTGAGCGCATCCTGCGATGCCTGATCGCTCACTTTCGGTGCAGTGCATTTTCACGGCGCGTAGCTGCTGGATTGCTTCGTCGGCCAGTTGGCTTTCGTCAGCACCAGCACGTCAAGTGCGCAGCACCTCGCTCAAGGTAGGGCATCAGGCCGAGCTGCCCCGCCATGGTTTGCTTCAACATCCCACGTCGAATGCGTTCAGACGATAGCTTGGCGTCAGGACTGCGAGCGGTTGTAGAAGCGCGGCAGGCCGGTGCGCGTGAGTTTCAAACAATTTCCGCGAAAAGACATTCAAAAACATTTGCTGGCAGATCGTCCATCTGCGTAACGCAACCAGCTGCAGGCAAGAAAAAATACCGGTGTTCCACTTCCTTGAACCCGCGTTCAGATAACAAGTCTTTCGCGATGTCTAGGGATGCCGAAACCGATTTCGGTAGTCTCTCCTGTGCGATGGGGTGATTGACTCCACCCCGATCCGTCATGCCCCACTTTCTGTCGAAACAATAGATCGCGAACAAAGGCGATTTCGACGATATGTAGAACCTGACATCGAATTCATAAGCCTTGGCTAGCGCCTCATCCTTGCCGACCAGCTTGCAGCTCAGCGATTGAGCCGCGTTGTAATTCATATCATCTTCCAGTAGCAGATTCGTTCTCAAGGCCATTTCTAGCGGCTCTTTCAACGCAAGAACCGAGCGGGCGTAAGCATCCGCGTAGTTGATCGGCTTTGCCAATGCTTCGGAAATGAATCCCGGCAGTTCGTTCATTTGGGATATTGAGTAACGACGTCGGCGGGATTGTAGACATTCGGGTTCAACGCAGGATTGCCCTCCACAATGACCTGGCCGCCCCTGACGGGCGCCCCCGCCTGGTTGGTTCCGGTAGTTCTTCCAATGTCGTCTACCGAATATTTCCAACGCCCGGAAGATTGCTGTTCCGCTCGCACATTCGGATGGCTGAAGACTTCGTCGGCAAATTTCCCGCCGCCTTCGCCCTGGCCAAATCTGCTCTTGTTGGGCGTGGTCGCACCGTAGGCATGCCCGCCCTTGTTGGCGCCGTGCCAGCCGGCCTCGTGTGCGTAAGACTCATAGGTGTAATTCGGCCGTGGAGGCGCCTTGGCGAACTTCCCCTGCGAATCGATCCATTGACCTCGGCTGTTTTTTCTTGCCGCAGGACCGCAAGCCCAGCCCAACGGATCGACCCATGATATGGCGTTGGGGGCGTACTGATGAAGGTTGGTCCCGCCACGCAACCCGATTGGGTCGGGACTGATGAACCGCCCGATGTCTGGGTCATAGAACCTGAAGGTGTTGTAGTGCAACCCCGTGTCCCGATCCAGGTACTGACCCTGGAAGCGCAGGTTCTGCGTGAAGGTTTCGGGGGTGTCCTCGACAGCGCTCATGGGACGCCCGTTCAGTGAGGCGACCTCCCAGTGCTCTGCAACCGTCGCACCCCAGGTACGATAGCTTGCGCGCCAACACAGGCTTCCGCTGTTGCTGCTCAGCTCCTCGGGCAGGCCTGCAGGTCCGTTGTGAAAGTGAAAGACCTGCGCGACCGGAGCGTCGTGGTGAGCGGGCTCGGCCCTTGCATCCAACCGTGCCACCGGCACATAGTTCCCAGCCTCATACACATAGCTCACCACCTGAGCCCCCCTGCGCTCCTCGATCAGCCGCATCCCCTCCCAGACAAACCGCGTACTGCCGAACGCATCGTGCTTGGCTACGCGTCGCCCCATCGCGTCGTAGTCGAAGCGCGTGACCTGCGTGGTGGCTTCGGGCGTGCCCGGGCGCCGCGTGGTGTGCACAGCCACGAGGCGGCTTTCGTCGTCCCATTCGAAGCGCTGGTCGGTGTGCCTGCCCGACAGCTTGCGCACCAGCCGCCCGTGGCCGTCGTAGCTGTAGCGCTTGTCCTCGAACACGCGCACTAGGTTGTCGCGCACATAGCCGGGCGCGGTTGATGCGTCGAGCAGGTTGCCTGCTGGGTCGTAGGCAAAGCGCTCGCTGTTAGCGGCTGCCGCGCTGCGCACGCTCTCTTCGATGCGGCCGGTGGCGTCGTATCTGTGCCCCGTCGTGCCCTGCAGCGAATGCCGGCTCTGCCGCAGCTCGCCCACGGGGTCGTAGCTGTATTCCTTCATCAGCCCGTCGAGAAGGCGGGCCCCGGGGGTGCCCGCGGCGTCGATGGCCTGGCGCCAACTCGGGTCTTGCGTGGTGAATGCCGCGTCCAGCCCGCCGGGGCGGCACCACGACGCGGTTCGCCGGCCCAGCGGGTCCAGCGCAAAGCGCGTGTGCAGCGCACCCTGGCTGCGCGCCACTTCGCGGTGTAGGTCGTCGCGCTCGATGTCGCTGATCAGTTGGTGCACCGCGGGCGCGTCGCCATGCTGCTGCGACAGATTGACCTGATGCAGGTGCCCGGAGCCGTAGTACAGGTAGTTCAACGCGCGCTGCACGCCCGGCTGCGACGCGATAGCGGGAAGCACGGTCTGCGTGCGGTTGCCGAGTTCGTCGTGCGTGTGGCGCAGGGTGTGGGTCTCGCCGGTGATCTCGTCGATGGCCGTCTCCTCGACGAGCCGCCCGAGCTTGTCGTAGACGAACACGGTGCGGTGCAGCGCGCGCGGCTCGCCGCCCGTGCCGGGTTGCGGCGCTTCCAGCTTCGTTGCTTCGGTCAGGCGATCCAGCTGGTCGTAGCTGTAGCGATAGCGGTTGCTCCCGGTGCGCTTCTCGATAAGGCGGCCCACGGCGTCGCGCAGCAGTTCGGTACGCAGGAGCCCGGCCGGGCGATGCGGCTCGGCACCTTCATACAGGGCGAGGTCGTCGTCGCCGATGCCCGGTACATGGGTGATGCACACCGGCCAGCCGTTGGCGTCGTATTCCACCTGCACGCGCGTCCCGCCCACGCGGCGCTCTTCGACCACGCGGTCGGCGGCGTCTCGCACGAACTCGAAGTGCAGGCCGTTCTCGTTGACGAGCGCCTGCAGGCGCTGGGCGCTGTCGTAGTGCCAGGCGATGCGGCGTCCCTCGGCGTCCTGCCGCGCCAGCGGCTGGCCGCGCAGGCCGAGCGCGAAATGCGTGCTGCGGCTCAGCGCATCGGTGGCGGCGACGATGCGGCCGGCGACATCGCGGCGGAACGACTGATGGCTCTGGTCGGGCTGCGACACCGACAGCAGGCGGCCCATGGCGTCGTACGTCAGTCGCGTGCGCTGGCCCATGGCATCGGTCACGGTCTGCAGGTGGCCCCAGCCGTCGTAGGTGTAGCGGGTGGTCTTGCCGGAGCAGTCGGTCAGCGAAACCAGTTGCGCGCATTCGTTCCACGTCATGCGGTTGGTGCCGCCCTTGCCGTCGGTCACCACGATCGGCAGGCCCCTCCTGTCATAGGCGTACTCGGTGGTGTGGCCCAGCGGGTCGGTCTCGCGCACCAGGTTGCCCTGGTCGTTGTAGGCATAGGTCCAGGTGCTGCCGTCCGCGAGGGTCTGGCGCCAGGGCTCGCCGAACTCGGTCCAGCCGGTGCTCCAGGTGCGGCCCAGCGCATCCGTGCGGCTACTCATGAAACCCATGCCGTCATAAGTGCAGCGCGTGGTGGCGCCGCCGGGCTCGGTGATGGCGACGAGCTGGCGCAGCTCGTTGTACTGCGCATGCCATTGGCGGCCCGCCGCGTCGATGTAGTCGGTGACCTGGTGGTCGGCATTCCAGTGCCAGGCGTACTCGCGGCCGAGCTGGTCGACGACCAGTGTTTCGCCCAGTGCCAGCGCGTCATCAGCAGCAGGCGGCATGCGTCGGACGGTGTAGCTCTCGCCGTCGTTGGTCCAGTGGCGGACCACGTGAGCTTCGCCGCCCTGCCCGCTCCACTCGTAGCGGCACTCCAGCCCTGCCGCGTCGGCATGGAAGTTCATGAGGCCCTGGGCGTCGTAGCCGAAGCGGCGCACCACCACGCCGTTGCGGTCGGTCACGTCGAGCAGCCGGCCTTCGGCGTCGTGCCTGTAGGCCACCAGCAGGCCCGGCAGCTCGCCGGGGGCGCCGGCGGCCAGGCGCACTGCGCTCAGCCGGTGGCTCTCGCCCGCGTACTCGAGCGCCAGCAGCCGGCCAGTGCTGTCGGTCAGCTCGACCAGCCGGCCCAGCGCGTCGTGGCGCAGGTCGATGAAGTTGCCGTTGCGGTCTTCCAGCCGCGCGAGCTTCAGCGTCTGGGCGCGCGGCTCGCCTTCGGCTGGCGGCTCGAACAAGAAGAACAGCTCGCCCGGCACGTGGATGAAGTAGTGGCCGCCTTCGCTGCGGCACAGGTCGAGCCCGTCGCGCAGGCTGTACTGCCGCGCGCCGGGTTCGATGTCGGGCAGCACCATCGGCCGTCCCTGCTCGTCGATGAGCGTGACGATGGGCTTGCCTTCGTCGTCGCTGCCCAGCCGCAGTTCCATCGAATAGGGCAGGTTCCAGCCCTGCCCCAACGGGCCGTCGCGGCGCAGGTCGTGGCTGCTGTAGAAGCGCTGCCATGCGATGGGCAGCGGCCCGGGCAGGCTGAAGTCGAGTTCGGTCTCGCCGCCCAGGAACTTGCCACCCGTGGCCGCATGCACCGGATTGCCGAAGGAGCTGACCATGCCGTGGATGCCCATGCCAAGCCCCACCGCCCCTTCGATCAGACAGGGCAGCGCGTTCTTGCCCTGCCGCGCGAGCTTGGGCAGGCAGCGCAGGCCGCGGTAGATCATGACCACGTTGAAGATGGTCACCAGCACCTTGGAGATGAGCGGTACCTCGTCGGCCACATCGCGCACGCGCGCCGTCGGGCCGCCGATGAAGACAGTGGGCGCCCCATCGCTGACCTTGGCGCCGCACTCGGTGTGGTCGTCCTTGCGCGAGGCCACGCCCATGTTGATGAACACGGTCTCCGCGCCCTCGGCAAGAAGAATCTGCGGCGAGTCGTTCTTGCAGCTCACCGTGTCCATGGGAGCGTCGGGCGAGGCGCGCGCCGCTCCCAGGGCCTTGCCGCCGATGAACACGTCCGACGATCCGCTGGTGATCATCCCGGTCACCGTGAGCGTCTCGGGCACCAGCGCATCGGCGATCGACTCGCCCAGGCTCGCGCCGACGTAGCCGCCGGCCATGCGCGCGCCCACGACCACCGCGCCCGCCACCAGCGGCCCAGCGAGCCCGCCGGTGCCGACTACCGCGGCCGCCGCCACGCCCACCGCGAAGCCAACGGCGATGCCGCCGATCAGCCCGCCCGCGAACTTGGCCCAGAAGCGCGCGTGCGCGTTGGTGTGGGCAATGGGGTCGTGCAGGCGTGCAGCTGGTTGGCCGGCCATGGCGCCTCAGGCCCTCGGCTGGAAGCTCTCGAGCACGCGCCGCCACAGCGCGATCGCCTCGGCGTCGAAGGGCACGGGGCTGCTGGCCGTGAGGATCAGCACGCTCCTGCCACTCGGGTCCTGCGGGAGCAGGAACACGGCCTGGCGTTGATGCAGCGCCTGGCCGTTCTGCTTGAACTGCGTGGCGAGTTCGATGGCATGCAGGCTCGCGATGGCCGGGCCCACGGCGATGTCGGTGCGCGACACCTCCTTGAGCTGGCTGACCTGGCGCGTCAGATCGTTCATCTGCCGCGTGACGAACTGCGGCAGGGTTTCCTGCGCCCGCAGCCCGTCGCGGCTCACGACGAGCGTGGTGCCCGAGCCGTCGGGCATCGCGAGGACGTTCATCGAGCGGTCGATGCGGCCGTCTTCGGGGATGTCGAACTGGCCTTCCTGGATGTGGTACTTCATCGGGCTGCTTTCTTGCAGTGTTCCATGCCGGTGTTCTATGCGGGATCGAAGGCCACGAAGGCCAAGCAGTCCGGGTTGCGCTCGGTGAAGCCGAAAGACAGCCGGCCCCAGCCGGGCGTGGCCGTGAAGGTGGTTGCCTCGTCGAGCGAGCGGCCGCGCGGCACGTCGGTGATTTCGAGCGCAGCGTAGTGCTGGCGCACTTCGGCCAGCGGCACGCAGCACCCCTTCAGCTCCAGCACCAGAAAGCCCTGGCTTGTGTCTTCACGCTTGATGCGCAGGTCGATGCGCGCCAACTCGGCGCCATCCGCAAGGCGCACCGGCGTGCCTTCGAAGAACTGGAACACGTTGCCGCCAGCGGCATGCGTGTCGGCCAGGGTGGTCGACAACGTGCGGCCCACGTTCTGCGTGGAGAACGGCAACTGCGCAGCAAGCGTCTCGATGGCCTGCCAGAGCGTGAGGGTCGTCGTAGCTTGTGGATTCATGGTTCAGTGCTTGCCGGCATATTTCTTGTCATAGCCGTTGCCGTAGTACTGCGTGTACTGCTCGCCGGTGGTCGATGTGGTGAGCGTGCCGTAGTACTTGCCGGCCGCTGCCCTCGCAGCCTCGCGGGTGCCCCCCTTCGCCCAGATGTTGTAGGCATCGTTGAAGGCTTCCACATTTGCGGAGTCGGCCCCCTTGAGGATGTCGACCTTGGCCGCGCGCCAGACCTCGCGCCGCACCTGGATCTGGTTCAGCGCAGCCTCGCCCTCGGAACCGAGCATGCCGTTGACGTACGCGGCCTTCGAGGAAATATCGGGCTTGAAGCTGTACGAATACATCGCGTGCCCGACCTCGTGCGACAGCGACGCGGCCGTCTTGTACGGGTCTTTCTGATAGGCACCGTCGATCACGATCTTCTTGATGCCCGAATTGGTATTGGCATAGGTGCCCCCGCCCGCAGGCCCGTAGCTGATGGACCACTTGTCGCCCTGCAGGAACTTGAGCTGCCGCTGCAACGTGGGTGACCGCGCTGCAATCGCATCGACGCCCTTGCCGAGGCCGGTGGTCACATAGCCCGGCGGCGACGCCGCGGGCAGGGCATGCTCCGAGGCTTGCGCAGACGTGGCAGCGGCCGCGGGCGCCACCGGCACGTCTTCTTCCGCCACGGCTTCTTCGGCCTGACTGCCGATCGGCGCATCGCAGTTCAGGAAGATCTTCCCGCCCCGCTGATCCAGGTTGTCCGTGAAGTTCACCAGCCCCTTCACTCCGTTGATCTTCACCGTGCCATCGGCCAGCAGCACGATCGACGACTTGCCGCAGATCAGCGAGATGCTGGTCTTCGCGGTGACGAACACGTCCTGCTCCGCCGCCTGGATGACCACCGACTTCTGCCCGGTGAGGTTCGCATTGGCCGCGGTGGAGGTGACGGAGGCGTCGGTCTTCGACACGAGGTTGATCGCACCGGCACTGGCGTGCGAGACGATGTCGCCGTCCGACACCACGTTGATCTGCCCGCCCTCGCTCACCTGCGTGAGCATGCCCTTGGCGGCGAGCTGCGTGAGCTGGGCGCCGGTGGTCATGGTCAGCGCCGAGACGGAGCGCATCGACACGCTCTGCCCCGAGCTCACCACGATGGGCCGGGGGCTGATCATCGTCTGGCCCTCGGGGCTCACGATGGAGACCACCGGCTTGTCGATCTTGCGCGAGAGGTCGAGCATCTGCTGCGCGTCTGCCATGGCCGGATCGGGGTCGTCCGAGACGCCGGCCTCGGGCGATCCGCCGGCCGCCAGCGCGGCGACGGCCTGCGACACGCCGCCGAGCGACTGCACGCCCTGCACCAGCCCCGAGAGCGTCTGGTTCTTGCCCTGGGCCATGGCGCTCACGAGCGATTTCGTCGCGGCCACGGCCTGCCCCGCCGCCTGCATGAGCGCGTTGCTCTGCGCGAGCGTGGCGCCCATCTGCTCGTGGCCATCGGGGTTGTCGCGCGAAGTCTTCTGCGCGAAGTCCTGCGTGTAGGTGGTCAGCAGAAGGCCCTTGTCGGCGCGGATGGAGCCCCACTCGTTGGTGCGCAGCTCGAAGCCGTAGCTGCGCTGCACACCCGAGCCCTGGTTCATCAGATAGCCCATGTGCAGATGGGTATTGCCGTGGTCGGTCGACAGCTCGATGTGCTCGGTGCCGCGGCTGTCCTCGAAGCGCAGCATGTGCTTGCCGCCGCCGCCCTTGCTCCAGTGGGTCTGGAAGCCGGTCTGGGTCTTGTGGCGCGGCAGCTCCCACGGCGGCATCTGCGCGGCGTTGTAGACGCAGCCGGTGACGATCGGATGGTCGGGGTCGCCGTTGAGGAAATCGACGATCACCTCCTGGCCGATGCGCGGGATGTGCATCGCGCCGTAGTTGCTGCCGGCCCAGGTCTGCGAGACGCGGATCCAGCACGAGGAGTTCTCGTCGCGCTTGCCGTAGCGGTCCCAGTGGAACTGCACCTTGATGCGGCCGTACTGGTCGGTGTGGATCTCCTCGCCCGCCGGGCCGACCACCACCGCGGTCTGCGGCCCGGTGGTGCGCGGCTTCGGCGTGACGCGCGCGGGGCGGTACGGCGCGCTGTCGGGCAGCACCTCGAAGCTCTGGCGATAGCTGGTACTGCTGGTCGACTCGCTGTAGGCCGCGTCCGCCGCGCCGACCACGCGCAGCGCGTTCTCCTGGAAGTCGTAGGTCACGGCCTCGATCAGGTAGCGGCGGTTCTCCTGCGCGTTCGGGTGGCGCGCCAGCTCGAACAGGTAGCCGGGCGCCATGTGGCGCAGGTTGCCCTCGGCGCTCACCAGCTCGCGGCGCCCCGCGAGTTGTTCCAGCCGCAGGCGCGCGTAGTTCTCGCCGTCGGCCAGCTCGGTGTAGCCGCCGGGCCAGTCGTAGATCTCGAAGCTGTCGCGGCTGTGGCCGGCCGGCTGCTGGCGCACGGTGTCGATCTCGGCGTTCGGCTTCCTGAAGTCGTAGTCGTCGGCCGCGAAGTTGCCCGATGCGATGTCCTCCGAATGGCTCCAGCTGTCGATGAAGTCCTGCTCGAGGATCTGCGCGGCGAGCACGCCCGCGTGATAGGGCACCCTCACCGGACCGGCGGACAGGTCGGTGTGCGAATCGGCACCGTCGCACAGCACCAGCTGATGGCTGCCCTGCGCATGCGAGAAGAAGTAGTAGATGCCCTCCTGCTCCATGAGCCGGCTGGCGAAGTTGAAGTCGCTCTCCGAGTACTGCACGCAGTAGTCCCAGGTGCGGTAGCTGCCGCTCAGCCGCGCGTCGATGGCGAAGCCGTAGGGCGCGAGCACCTCCTGCAGGATCTGCGGGGCGGTCTTGAACTGGAATATCCTGAAATCGGAGCGACGGGTGGCGTACCACAGCCAGGGGCGCAGCGTGGCCTCGTACACGCACATGTCGCCGTCGTCCTTGCCGATGTAGGCGAAGCGCGTGACCTGCCCGCTCAGGAAGCGGCTGCCGGCGCCGCCGAGTTCGGTGGCGAGGTTCACCTCGATGCTCATGTCCTCCCCCAGCATGCTCCGGGGCTGGATGTTGGGCATGTCGCTGACGAGCCGCACGCGGTGCTCGAACAGCGTGGAAATGCGCTCCTGTCCCGTCATCGAGCGGAACTTCAGGCGCTCGCCCAGCGCGCTGTGGGCGATGAAACTGCGGGTCATTCCTGGAAAGCTCCCTGGTCAATGCGATCCCGGCGCGTGCCGCGCAAGCGGCAAGCCGCGCCGGGCAAAGGGAGTTCAGGCCTCCTTGTTTTCCTTGATGTTCCAGCCCAACACCGTCTCGGCGCCCTTGCCGCCCTTGTCGGTCTGTTCCCAGTACTGCTGCTTCACCTTGGCGGCCTGGAATGCGTACTGCACGAACACGGCGTCGGAGCCTTGTTCTGCCGTGTACTGCACCGAGGTCACCAGCACCTCTTCGAGCGTGACGCGCGTGTATTCGATCTGCGAGCCCCCCGCCTTGCACACCGATACCTCCACCTTGCTCAGGTGCTTGCCGCTGGCGCAGTTCTTCAGCACCGACGGTGCCGCCTTGTCGATGCGCGCCAGAACCTGCAGGTCGTTGAAGCTGGCCTTGCCGACACCGCCGCCACCGCCGCTGACCATGTTGCCGGGCTGCGTAGCGCCCCATGCGAACGACTTGATGTCGGTCCACTCCTTGTGGTTCGAGTCCTTCGATTCGCCGTTCGCGCCTTCGACGCGCATGAACATGTCTACTGCCATGAGATCAACTCCCTCGAAAATTGCGTGCCCGCCGGGGGCACATTGGAACCAGCCGCCCTCCCTGCTGGAGGACGGCAACGAATCACGGTCAGGCGGTGCCGGCGCTGGTGACACAGCGGCGGCGGCCTTTTTCTGAAGCACAACGCTTCAGCGCACGCACCTTAATCGAGGGGTTCGTGCGCAACCAGTGCCGAACGGCATGCGTAAAAAGAACTACCAGAGCCGGCGTTTGGCTCCCGGAATCACATCCTGTACTGTTGCAGGCGCACCGTCCCATTCATCCAGGAGCCCGCATGGCGTCTTCCACACCCGCTGCCCACCCGCACTACGATCGCCTGATCGCCGCCGCGCGCGGCCTGCCCTCGCTGCGGGTCGCGGTGGTGCACCCCGCCAACGCGGCCTCACTGGAAGCTGCGCTGGCATCGGCTTCGCTGGGCCTGATCGTGCCGACGCTCGTGGGCCCGCGCGCGAAGATCGAGGCAGCCGCGCAAGAGGCGGGCATCGATCTCTCCAGGATCGAGATCGTCGAAGCACCCCACAGCCATGCCGCGGCCGATGCGGCCGTGGCCATGGCGCTGCGCGGCGAGGTCGATGCTCTGATGAAGGGCAGCCTGCACACCGACGAGCTGATGGGTGCCGTCGTGCGCCGCGAAGGCGGACTGCGCACCTCGCGCCGCATCAGCCATTGCTTCGTGATGGACATCCCGGGCCACGCGCAGCCGCTGATCATTTCCGACGCGGCCATCAACATCGCGCCCACGCTCGAGGAGAAGGCCGACATCGTGCAGAACGCGATCGATCTTGCGCACGCGCTGCACATGCCGGCGGTGCGCGTCGCCATTCTTTCCGCGACGGAGACGGTCAACGCCAAGGTGCCTTCCACGCTCGATGCCGCGGTGCTTTGCAAGATGGCCGATCGCAGCCAGATCACCGGCGCGGTGCTCGACGGCCCGCTCGCGATGGACAACGCCATCGACGCCGAGGCCGCGCGCATCAAGGGCATCGTCTCGCCGGTGGCGGGGCGCGCCAACGTGCTCATCGTGCCCGACCTCGACGCGGGCAACATGCTCGCGAAGAGCCTGACCTTCCTTGGCGGCGCCTATGCGGCAGGCATCGTGCTGGGCACGAAGGTGCCGGTGATCCTCACGAGCCGGGCCGATTCCGAACCGGCCCGGCTCGCCTCGTGCGCCGTCGCCTCCATGCTCGCGAAGGCGGGGCGCGACAAGCTGATCAAGGCGGTGGGCTGAGCCCGGAGCTCAGCGCACGCCGGCCACGATCGCGATTCCCCTGATCTGCCCCGCCGAGGGCGCCCGCTCCGGCTTCGGATAGCGCGCCGGCGCGAAGCGGTGCAGCAGCTCGGCCTCCTGCATCTTCGCGGCCTCGAAGTTCGCGAGCTTGACGTGGCCGAAGCCGCGAATGGACAGCGGCAGCGCCGCGATGCGCGCAGCCGTCGCCTGGTTGCCCGCCGAGAGTTCGCCCGCCATCGCTTCGAGCAGGCCGTCGAAGTGCGAGATCAGCTCGCGCTCCATGCGCCGCTCCGCAGTGCGTCCGAAGATGTCGAACGCCGTGCCGCGCAGCCGCTTGCCATGCGCCAGCCAGCGCATCGCGGGCAGCATCCAGCTTCCGATGCGGATCTTGGCGGGCGCCTTGCCGTGCGCGCCGCGCGAGAGCACCGGCGGGGCCATGTGGAATTCGAGCTTCAGGTCGCCTTCGAACTGCTCGTTGAGCTTCTGCAGGAAGGCGCCGTCGGTGTAGAGCCGCGCCACTTCGTACTCGTCCTTGTAGCTCATGAGCTTCAGCAGGCTGCGCGCCGCATTGCGCGTGAAGGGCAGGCTCGCATCGCCGCCCTGCAGTGCAGCCTCGCGCTCGCGAAGGCTGCGGATGCGCGCCTCGAAGCGGTCCGCCCATGCGGCGTTCTGGTAGCCCGTGAGGTGCCGGCACGCCTCGGCGATCAGCACGTCGAGCAGTCGCTCGTCGACGGAAGAAGCATGCGCATCGACGGGCGCCGCACGCAGCGCGTCCAGCGCCTCGGGATTGCCGGCCGCGAGCCGCCCCAGCGAGAAGGCCGACTGGTTGGCGGACACCGCCACGCCGTTGAGCTCGATGGCATGCATCAGCGCCTCCAGGCTCAGCGGCACCAGCCCGCGCTGCCATGCATAGCCGGCCGCGACGATGTTGGCGGCCAGCGTGTCGCCGAGGAACTCTTCCGCCAGGCTCTGCGCGTCGAAGGTCTCGACCTGTTCCTCGCCGGCCACGAAGCGCATCTTCTCCAGCAGCAGGTCGACGTGCAGGTCCGCATCGGGGTTGCGCAGCGACTCGGCCACCGGAATCTCGTGCACGTTCGCGAGCACCCGCGTGCGTCCGTGGCGCACGGTCTGCAGCGCGTCGGCCGATGCGCCCACCACCACGTCGCAGGCGAGGATGGCGTCGGCCTGCTGCGTGTCGATGCGCACCTGGTGCAGCCGTTCGCGCGAATCGGCCAGCCGCACGAAGCTCAGCACCGAGCCGCCCTTCTGCGCGAAGCCCATGAAGTCGAGCACGCTCGCGGCCTTGCCTTCGAGGTGCGCGGCCATCGCGATCACCGCGCCCACGGTCACCACGCCGGTGCCGCCCACGCCGGTCACGAGCAGGTCGTAGGGTGCGATCCATGCGTGTTCGGCCGGATGCGGCAGCGCGGCCACGCGGTGCAGGAAGGCATCGCGGCCAGCCGCGAGCGCCCCGCTTTTGCGGCGCAGCCTGCCGCCCGTGACGCCCACGAAGCTGGGGCAGAAGCCCTTGGCGCAGGAGTAGTCCTTGTTGCAGCTGGTCTGGTCGATCTTGCGCTTGCGGCCCATCGGCGTCTCGTGCGGCAGCACGGCCACGCAGTTGCTCTGCACGGTGCAGTCGCCGCAGCCTTCGCACACGGCCTCGTTGATGAACAGGCGCTTGGGCGGATCGGCCAGCTCGCCCTTCTTGCGGCGGCGGCGCTTCTCGGCGGCGCAGGTCTGCTCGTAGATGAGCACCGTCACGCCCGCCATCTCGCGCAAGCGCCGCTGCACGTCGTCGAGCGCAGCGCGGTCGTGGAACTCGGTGCCGTTCGGAAAGCGGTCCTTGATGGCGTCGTACTTGCCGATGGCGTCGCTCACCACCACCACCTTGCTCACGCCTTCCGATTCCACCTGCCGCGCGATGGCGTCCACGCTGATGACGCCGTCGACCGGCTGCCCGCCCGTCATCGCCACTGCGTCGTTGAACAGGATCTTGTAGGTGAGCGTCGCCTTGGCCGCCACGGCCTGGCGGATCGCGAGGTAGCCCGAGTGGTAGTAGGTGCCGTCGCCCAGGTTCTGGAAGACGTGCGGCGTCTTCGTGAACATGGCGTGCGAGATCCAGTCCACGCCCTCGCCGCCCATCTGGATGAGGCCTGCGGTGCTGCGGTCCATCCAGTTCGCCATGAAGTGGCAGCCGATGCCGGCGCGCGCGGTCGAGCCCTCGGGCACCTTGGTGCTGGTGTTGTGCGGGCAGCCGGCGCAGAAGTACGGCAGGCGCTTGACCGCGTCGCTCGCGTTGGCCAGCAGCTCGGGCGGCGTGAAGTCGCGCACGTGCTGCAGGTGGTCGCCCAGGTCGTGGTTCTCGGGGAAGTGAACGGCCAGCCAGTGCGCGACCAGCTCGATGAGCCGCGAGGGCCGCAGCTCGCCCAGCGCCGACACCAGAGGCTGGCCTTCGCGGTCATGCTTGCCCACGAGCACGGGGCGCGCTTCGGGCGGTGCGTTGTAGAAGATGTCGCGCAGCTGCGTCTCCACCACCGCGCCCTTCTCCTCGACGATGAGGATCTCTTCCAGCCCCTGCGCGAAGGCCTTGATGCGCGTCTGCTCCACCGGAAAGCTCAGGCCCACCTTGTAGAGCCGCACACCAGCGCGGGCCAGTTGCTCCGGCGAAAGCTCGAGCCGGCGCAGCACTTCCATCAGGTCGTGGTGCGCCTTGCCGCAGGTGACGATGCCGACCTTCGCGTGCTCGCTGACGATCACGTGGCGGTCGATGCTGTTGCGCCTGGTGAATGCGGCGACGGCCGCCAGCTTGTCTTCCAGGCGCGACTCGATGCGCAGCGAAGGCAGGTCGGGCCAGCGGTAGTGCAGGCCGTCGGGCGGCGGGCGGTGGCCGGTGGCGGCGCTCACCGCGTCGGCGTCTTCCCATGCGCTAACGCGGGCGTTGATCGCATCCAGGTCCACGGTGCCCGCGCTCTCCACCACTTCGGAGAGCGCCGCCATGCCGACCCATGCGCCCGAGTATCGCGAGAGCTCATAGCCGTACAGGCCGAACTCCAGGTACTCGGCCACGCTGGAAGGCTGCAGGATCGGCATGCGCCAGGCCATGAAGGCGTGGTCGCTCTGGTGCGGCATCGACGACGACACGCAGCCGTGGTCATCGCCCGCCACCACCAGCACGCCGCCGTGCGGCGAGGAGCCGTACGCATTGCCGTGCTTGAGCGCATCGCCCGCGCGGTCCACGCCCGGGCCCTTGCCGTACCACATGGCGAAGACGCCATCGACGGTGCGTTCGGGGTCCGATTCCACGCGCTGCGTGCCCAGCACCTGCGTGGCCGCGAGCTCCTCGTTGACGGCCGGCACGAAGCGGATGCCCGTCTGCTTGAAGCGCTCGCCGGCCTTCCAGATCGCCTGGTCGACCATGCCCAGCGGCGAGCCGCGGTAGCCGCTGACGAAGCCCTGGGTGTGCAGGCCGCGCTGTGCATCGCGCCGGCCCTGCATCACGAGCACGCGGATCAGCGCCTGCGTGCCGGTCAGGAAAACCGAGCCGGACTCGGCCCAGATGTTGTCGGAGAGTTTGTAGCCGGGCCGTCTGATCGCGGTGGCATCGAGTGGGGCATTCATGCCCGAAATTGTTCTTCCTCAGCCGAGGTAAGTGCTTCTCCAATGCATTAGCGCAGACCCTTGTTTCGAGAAGAATTAACTTCCAAATAGGCCAAAAAGAAGGTTTTCTTTTTCATTTCTTCCGATTCGGAGAAAACACCTGTCTCCCGGCGCTACCTCATCTTCCCGCACCCGCGTGCCGAGCCCGGAACTCGCCCGGCGTCATGCCTTCGAGCCGCCGGAAGTGGCGGTTGAAGTTCGAGAGGTTGTTGAAGCCCACCTCGTAGCAGATGCTGCTCACGTGCTGGCGCGTGGAGGTCAGCAGGCGGCAGGCCTTCGCCAGGCGCAGGCCGATGATGAAGTCGGTGAAGGTCTTGCCGGTCGCGCGGCGGAAGCTGCGCGAGAGCGAAGTCCTGCTCGTGCCCACGAGCGCGCTGACCTCCGAAAGCGAGAGCGGCTCCGCATAGTTGTTCCGGATGTGATGCAGCGCCCTCTGCACGTGCAGCGTGCGGCCCGGGCCGGCGGCATCGGCGTTCACGGGGGTTCGGGCCAGCAGCCGGAAGTCGGTCCATTGCGCGAGCTCGTTCAGCACGGCGGTGAATGCCGAGAATCGCGCCAGCCCGTGCAGCATCGAAACGCGCCGCAGCTTGGACAGGGTCTCGGCACCCAGGCCGACGAAATGCACGCCCTGGCGCGCGCGCGAAAGAAGCGGCCCGACGTCCGACAGCTCCGGAAATATCGCCGCGCCGCGCCGCAGCGGCTCGTCGCTGAAGCGCAGCACCAGCCCGTCGTCCGCCTCCACGCACTGCGCGAACCTCAGCGTGTGCGGCAGCAGGGGGCCGAGCAGCACGACCGCGCCGGGTGCGAGCGCGTGCGTCTCTTCGCTCGCGCCGCTGCCGACGCGCAGGCATGCCGGAGCGCTTCCGATCAGGTGCAGTTCATGGTCGTGAAGGCAGCTCCGGGCGTCGAAGCTTCGCCCCGCGAACGGGCTCGGCTCCTCGCAGAGAACGGTGGCATTGGCGTCGGACATTCGATTGCGATCCACAGGGCCAAGCGGCCGCATATCCGCAGGGTCAGTCGCGCGAGCGCATCGCGAAGAAGCCGCCGGCCACGAGGATGAACGCCCCGATGATCACCTTCTGCCAGGTGCTCGGCACCCCGGCCAGGATCAGCACGTTGTTGATCAGCGTGACCAGCACCACGCCCAGCAGCGTGCCGCCCACGGTGCCGCTGCCGCCGGTGATGCGCGCGCCGCCAAGAATCACCGCAGCGATCACGTCCAGCTCGTTGCCCACCAGGTCGAAGGGGTTCGCCAGCCGCGTGCTCGACACGTGCACGATGCCCGCGAGACCAGAGAGGAAGCCCGCGTACGCGAACACGAAGACATGCACCGTGCGCAGGTTGTAGCCCAGCCGCTCGGCAATGGCCAGGCTGCCGCCGATGGCGTACACCGCCCGGCCGATCAGCGTGCGGTTCAGCAGCCACCAGGTCAGCACCGCCGCGAAGGCCAGCACCAGCACCGTGGCGGGAAGCACCACGTGCAGGCCCTGCGGCGTGTCGAAGCGCCACAGCGCCAGCTTGCCGAAGGAATCCATCGGCGCGGGCACGTTCATGAAGAACACGGTGCCCACGAAGGTCAGCAGGATGCCGCGGTAGAGGTACTGCGTGCCGATGGTGACGATCAGCGAAGGCGCCTTGAGCCAGTGCACCAGCAGCCCGTTGATCACGCCCAGCAGCGCGCCGCTGGCGGCACCCGCGACCAGCAGCAGCGCGATGGGCGCTTCCGGAAAGTAGTTCAGCACCAGCTTGGTGATGCTGTACATCGTGAGCGCGGCGATGGCCGCGAACGACACGTCGATGCCGCCGGCGGCCAGCACGATCAGCACGCCCAGCGCGAACAACCCCAGCACCGTGCAGGCGCGCACGATGTCGAACAGCACCGGCAGCTGGAAGAAGCTTGGGTTGATGGCGCCCACGGCCAGGCTCGCCAGCACGATCAGTGCGAGCGTGAAGACCGAGGGGCGCTGCGCGAGCCAGGCGCGCAGCGAGACCCGCGCCTGCGGCGGGTGCGGAGCCGATTCCGGCGCGGCCGGTGCGGACTGCGCTTGCATGGTGGATGCCGTCATGAGAATGCGGGGGAAGGTGTGTCGGAAACCAGCGCGTGGTAGAGGTCGCTCTCGGCGAGCCCCTGCGCGTCGAAGTCGTTGGCTATGCGGCCCTTGCGCATCAGCAGGATGCGGTCGCAGTTCTGCAGCAGCTCCTGCAGGTCGTCGCTCACCAGGATCACGCCCAGGCCCTGCTCGGCCAGCCGCTGCACGATGCGGTAGATGGTGTCCTTGGAGCCCACGTCCACGCCCACGGTGGGGCCGTGCAATATCAGCACGCGCGGCCCGATGGCCAGCCAGCGCCCGATGAGCACGCGCTGCTGGTTGCCGCCCGAGAGCGACTGCACGGGCCGGTCGACGTCGGGCGTGGCGATCTGCAGATCGCTCACCGTGCGCTCGGCCAGCGCCTGGCACTGATTGGCGTCGAGCGCGCCGAAGCGCCCGCGCAGCCGGTTGAGCACCGCGGTCACGATGTTGTCGCGAATGGGCTTGTCGAGGAACAGGCCCTCGCTGAGCCGGTCTTCGGGCACGTAGCCGATGCCCTGGCGGATGCCGTCGGTGGGCGTCTTCAGCACGATCTCCTTCGCGTCGAGCAGCACGCGCCCGCGGTCGGCGCCCTGCACGCCGGCCAGCGCCAGCGCGAGTTCGTTGCGGCCGGAGTCGAGCAGCCCGGTCACGCCGAGGATTTCGCCCTTGCGCAGCGCGAAGCTCACGTCGCTGAACTGCTGGCCGCGGCCGAGCCCTTCGACTTTCAGCAGCTCGTCGCCGCCGTGCGTGCCGTGGCGGTACCGCTCGCCGTCGAGGTGCTTGCCGGTCATCCAGTGCGCGATCTGCGCCTTGGTGAAATCGCGGATCGGGCCCTGCGCCACCTTCGTGCCGTCGCGGAACACGATGGCCTGGCCGCCCATGGCCATGCACTCGTCGAGCTTGTGGCTCACGAAGAGGACCGCCACGCCCTGCTCGCGCAGCACTTCGACCACGTGCACGAGGTTGTCCACCTCCTTCTGCGTGAGCGAGGTGGTGGGCTCGTCCATGATGACCATGCGCGCGCGCGTGGCCACCGCGCGCGCGATGGCCACGAGCTGCCGGGTGGCAATGGGCATCTCGTCGACACGCCGCGCAAGAAAGGCCGCGTCGGTCGGCAGCTTCACCGCCTCCAGCGCCCGCGCGGCCGTGGCCGCCAGCGCCTTGCGGTCGAAGCGGCGAGCCAGCCTGCCGCCGGTGGCGACGAGTTGCTCGCTGAGCGCGACGTTCTCGGCCACGCTCATGTTCGGCAGCAGCGACAGGTCCTGGTAGACCGTCTCGATGCCCAGGCTGAGCGCCTGCAGCGGCGACAGCGAGTCGTACGGTTGCCCGTCGATCACGATGCGCCCCTGGCTCGGCGGCTGCGCGCCCGAGATGATCTTGATCAGCGTGCTCTTGCCGCAGCCGTTCTCGCCGAGCAGGTGGTAGATCTCGCCGGCCTCGATGACGATGTCGATGCCGCGCAGCGCGTGCACGCCCGCGAAGCGCTTGTGCACGTCCTGCACCTCGAGGAACACCCGGCGCCCGCCCGGGCTCGCGGAGCCGGCCGGACTTGCTTGCGTGGAAGGCGCGGTCAAGGTCATGGCTTGCGTAGCGTCAGAACGAGTAGTTCTTGTAGTTCTTCTTGTCGACCTCGACCCAGGCCTGGCCCGTGACGACGATGCCGGCGCCAGGCCCCTTCTTCACGGAAACCTTGTTGTAGCCCGGCACGCCCATGTCGGTGCCTTCGGTGATGGTCTTGCCGTCGAGCAGCATCTTGGCCGCCTTGTTCATGGCGAGGCCGGCGTCCTTCGGGTCCCAGAAGGCGATGCCGCCGACCGCGCCCGACTCGAGGAACTTGGCCGCCTCGCTCGGCAGGCCGGTGCCGAAGACGCAGATCTTGCCCGCCAGGCCGGCCTCTTCCACCGCGCGGCCGATGCCCAGCACGTCCAGCGACGACGAACCCTGGAAGCCCTTCAGGTCGGGGTGCTTGCGCAGCATTTCCTTGGCCTTGCCGTAGGCCTTCTCGGCGTCGTTGAGCGACTCGTTCTTTGCATCGACCAGCTGCATCTTGGGGTACTTCTTCGCGTTGGCCGCGCCGCCGTCGGCCCACTGCACCTGCGACTGGCTGCCCAGCGAACCCACGAGCGAGGTCCACTTGCCCTGCTGGCCCATGCAGGCGGCCAAGCGCTCGTTGATGCGCGCGCCGTAGGCCGTGTTGTCGAAGGCCTCGATGTCGACCATGGTGTTCTTCTGGTTGTCGGCCTCGTGCGTGACGACCTTGATGCCGCGCTCCATCGCGCGCTTGAGCACCGGCTCCAGCGTGGGCGGGTCCATCGACACGATGGCGATCGCGTCGACCTTCTTGGCCACCAGGTCTTCCACCAGGCGCTGCTGCTGGGCGGCGTCCGACTGGGCCGGGCCGATCTGGCGCGTGGTCACGCCCGGCGTGCTGCTGCCGAACTCCTTCACGCCCACTTCCATGCGGTTGAACCAGCTGATGCCGGTGATCTTCACCACGGTGACGATGTCCTGCGGCTTGCCCTGCGCATGGATCGCCGAGGCGAAGGCCACGGTGCCCAGTGCCAGCACGGTGCAGGCGATCTTGGTTTTCTTCAGCATGTTCGTTTGTCTCCTAGCCCTCGGTGGTTCTCTGCGTCGCGCCAGGAGGGGGCTGATGCGGCGGTGCGCTGTTGCGCGAAGCGGGAATGAAGCTGCGAAGGTCGCTCAGGCTGAAGCGTGCCGATGCCAGGAAGAACAGCAGCAGCAGGCCCCAGGCGCAGTCGCGGAAGAAGTTGGAGATGCCCAGCAGGTTGAAGGTGCTCGACAGCAGCTGCAGCGCCACGGCCGAGAAGAACAGGCACACCATGCGCCCGTAGCCGCCCTGCGGCCGCACGCCCGCCATCACGGTGATGAGGATGGCGATGAGCAGGTAGGAGTTGCCGTAGTCCGACTTCACGCTGGCCGTGCGGCCCGCGATGATCACGCCCGCCACCGCCGCCAGCACGCCGCACAGCGCGTAGGTGGCGATCAGCATGCGGCCCTGCGGAATGCCCGCGTAGCGCGCCGCCTTGGCGTTGGTGCCCAGCAGGAAGAGCCGGATGCCGAACGGGCTCTGCTTGAGCAGCCAGCCCACCGCCAGCAGCATCGCGATGAAGATCGCGAAGGGAATGGGCACGCCGAGCACGTTCTCGTTGCCGATGGCCGAGAGCGGCTCCGCATTGCCGACGCGAAGGCTGGAGCCGCCGGTGAGCACCACGGCCAGGCCGGTGTAGAGCAGCTGCGTGCCCAGCGTGCACAGAATGGGCGTGAGGCCGGCGCGCGCAATCAGCACGCCGTTGAGCAGCCCGCCCACCAGCCCCGTCGCGAGCGCGACCGCAGCGAAGGCTCCGGTGTAGAGCCACGGCGCTGCATCGGCATCGACCAGCATCGGCGCCAGCGTGGCCGCCACCACGCCCGAAAGATTGGCCAGCGCCACGCCGGAGAGGTCGATGCCGCCGTTGCCGGAGATCATCGACAGCGCCACGCCCATGGCCAGCAGGCCGAGCTCGGGCAGCTGGCCGCCCATCGACTGGAAGTTGTAGACGTCGAGGAAGTCGCCCTTCGACAGCACCGTGGCGACCACGAGGATCGCGACGTTGATGCCGACCAGGAAGTTGAGCTCGCGGTCTGAAAACCTGAATTTCACGGAAAGGCTCCTTTGCGGCTCGCGTCTCAGGCCGCCGCGCGGTTCAGCAGCGCATCGACCTCGATTCGCTTGGGCATCGAGGGCGCGGTGCCGGCGCGCGTGACGGAAATGGCGGCCACGGCCGAGCCGAAGCGCGCGGCCTCCAGCGGCGACGCGCCCTCGGCCAGCGCAGCCGCGAAGCCGCCGTTGAAGGCATCGCCCGCACCGGCCGTTTCCTTCACCGCGCCCGCATGGAACACGGGAAGGTGCACCGACTCCTTCGCGCTATGCAGCAACGCGCCCTTCTCGCCGAGCGTGATGAGCGCGCAGCCCACTCCCTTGGAAAGGAAGAAGTCGCCTGCACGCCGCGCGTCCTCGACGGTCTCGATGACGATGCCGCTGAGCGCCGCGGCCTCGTGCTCGTTCGGCGTGATGAAGTCGCACAGTGGGTACACGGCATCGTCGAAGGGCAACGCGGGCGCGGGGTTGAACACCGTCACCGTGCCTGCGGCGCGAGCGAGCTCCAGGCCGCGCTGCGCGGCGCCGGCCGGCTGCTCCAGTTGCGTGACGAACACGCGCGCGCCGCGGATGGCGTCGGCGGCCGCATCCACGTCGGCCGAGTCGATGAGCGCCGCCGCGCCGGGCACCACGATGATGGCGTTGTCGCCCGTGACCTCGTGCACGTAGATGAAGGCTGCGCCGGTCGGCTGCGTGGTCACCTGAGGCACGCGCGGCGTGATGCCTTCCTGCGCCCACAGTGCGAGCGCGTTGGCGCCGAAGGCGTCCTGCCCGAGCTTGGAGATGAAGGTCACCTGAGCGCCGGCGCGCGCGGCGGCCACGGACTGGTTCGAGCCCTTGCCGCCCGGCCCCATCGCGAAGCCGGAGCCCGCGATGGTCTGGCCCACGCCCGGAAGGTCGGCCGCGCGGAAGGCGAGGTCGGCCACGAAGATGCCGAGCACGGCGACGCCGCGCTGCTGGTGCTGATGCGAGGAAACGGCGCTCATCGCGATCAGGCCTCGGGGGCGATCACGCCCTTCTTGAACACGAAGCAGCCGTAGAAGCGGCGCTCGCCGGTGGCGATCACGCAATATGCGCGGCGCGCGGCTTCATAGAAGGCAAAGCGCTCGATGGAGCCCATCGGACGCGGGCGCCCTTCCGCCGCGTCGATCTCGCGCTGCATCTCCTGCTGCACGGGCGGGATCTCATTGGGCGCGCCCATGACCTCCATGCGCCGCGCCGGATCGTCCACCGCGTTGTCCAGCGGCAGCACCGAAAGAATGGCGCGCGCCGCCTCCGTGGTGCCCACGCCGTCGATGCGCAGCAGCCGGCCCAGCGAGGTCTGGCGGGCGACCGAATCGGCCGGGAAGTTGGCGTCGCACAGCACCAGCTCGTCGCCGTGGCCCATCGCGCGCAGGGCGTAGAGCACGTCTGCATTGAGCAGCGGATGGATGGACTTCAGCATTCGGTCTCCTGAATTGGTATGGCTTTCGCGGTTGCGATCTTAGATAAAGAAAACGTTTGCGCAAACGTTTGCTTCTCGGGGATTTCCCTTGGTTTCGATAACAGGAACGAGGGCTGCGCGCTCATTCGCCATAGGGAATCCAGATGTTCTTGACCTGCGTGGCGTGCCGCAGGAACGCCGGGCCTTCGGCCGATGCAGGGTCGTGCCAGTCGGTGGCCAGGCCGTGATCGACGAGCGTGCGCTTGAGGTTGCCGACCGACAGCCGCTCGGCATCGCGCGACAGCTCCTTCGCGCCGAAGACCCAGAGCGCATCGACGTCGTCATGCTCCGCCAGCGTGCGCGCGAGGCTCGCGGCCGGGCCGGTCACGATGTTGACGACGCCGCCCGGCAGGTCGGAGGTTTCGAGCACCTGGTAGAAGTCGGTGGCGACCAGCGCGTGCTTCTCGCCCGGCACGATCACCGTGCGATTGCCCATGGCGAGGTTGGGCGCCAGCAGGCTCACGAAGGACAGCAACGGTGCCTCGTCGGGGCACACCACGCCCACCACGCCGATCGCCTCGACCGTGGCCAGCGCCACCCCGCGCAATGGCGGCACATGCACCGTGCCCTCGTACTTGTCGGCCCATGCTCCGTAGGCGAAGAGGCGGCTCACCGATGCATCGACCTCGGCCTGCGCGGCCTTCGCTGCAATGCCGGTCAGGCTCGCGATGCGCGCGGCGAACTCGCCTGCGCGCGCCGAGAGGTTCTCCGCGAGGTAGTACAGCGCCTGTGCGCGGCGATGCGGCGTCGCGCTCGACCATCCGGCAGCCGAGCGCGCGGCGGCGACAGCGTTGCGGATGTCCTTGCGGTTGCCCGTGCCCACCTCGCCGGTGCGCTGCCCGTTGGCGGCGAAGACGCTGCTGGAGAGTTCGCCATCGGGCCGCACCTGCTTACCGCCGATGAAGAGCTTGGCGGTGCGGTCGATGACAGGCAAGGCGAGCGGAGTTTCATTCCTGGCATCCGCTGCTTCGTTTGCCGCGACGACGGTCACGGCATCAGCCCGCGGCTTTCGCTGCACCCACGCGCGCGGCTTCAAATATTCGTAGCAGCCCTCTCTCCCGCCCTCGCGGCCGTAGCCCGATTCGCGATAGCCGCCGAAGCCCACACCCGCGTCGAACAGGTTGGTCGCGTTGACCCACACCACGCCCGCCTGCAACTGCGGCGCGATGCCGAGCGCGAGGCCGATGGTTTCGCTCCACACGCTGGCCGCGAGGCCGTAGCGCGTGTTGTTGGCCAGCGCGACGGCTTCGTCGGGCGTGCGGAAGGTCATCGTCACCAGCACGGGGCCGAAGATTTCCTCGGTCGCGACAGTGGATGCCGGCTGCACGCCCGTCAGCAGCGTCGGTGGGAAGAAGCTGCCGCCCGGCGGCAGCGCGCCCGGCGCCTGGTAGCAGCTCGCGCCCTCGCGCACGCCGGTGGCCACGAGCGAACGCACGCGCTCCAGTTGCGTGGGGTCGATGAGGCTGCCCATGTCGATCGCCTTGTCCAGCGGCGAGCCCACGCGCAGGGTCTGCATGCGGCGCTTGAGCCGCGCGATGAAGTCGTCGGCGATGCCTTCCTGCAGCAGCAGCCGCGAGCCGGCGCAGCACACCTGGCCCTGGTTGAACCAGATCGCATCGACCACACCTTCCACCGCCGCGTCGATGTCCGCGTCATCGAACACGATGAACGGCGACTTGCCGCCCAGCTCCAGCGTGAGTGATTTGCCAGTGCCCGCCGTGGCAGTGCGGATGATCCGCCCCACTTCCGTCGAGCCGGTGAACGCGATCTTGTCCACGCCCTCGTGCGCGACCAGCGCAGCGCCGGTGGCGCCGTCGCCTGTCACCACGTTGAGCACGCCGCGCGGCAGGCCGGCCTGAGCGGCGAGTTCGGCGAACAGCAAGGCGCTCAGCGGCGTGAACTCGGCGGGTTTGAGCACGACGGTGTTGCCCAACGCCAGCGCGGGCGCGATCTTCCACGCGAGCATCAGCAGCGGGAAGTTCCAGGGAATGATCTGGCCGACCACGCCCAGCGGCACCTGGTCGGCGAACTCGCGCTCCTGCAGCTGCGCCCAGCCGGCGTGGTGATAGAAATGGCGCGCGACCAGCGGCACGTCGAGGTCGCGCGTCTCGCGGATCGGCTTGCCGTTGTCCAGCGCCTCGACCACCGCGAGCAGGCGCGCATGGCGCTGCACCATGCGGGCGAGCGCATACAGATGCCGTGCGCGGCCATGGCCGCCGAGCGCGAACCAGCCGGGCTGCGCTGCGCGCGCGGCCGCCACTGCGGCGTCGACGTCCTTCGCCGAACCCTGTGCGATGCGCGCGAGGCGCTGGCCGGTGGCCGGCTCGGCCGTGTCGAAATGCGCGCCCTCGGCAGCGGGCGTGAAGCGCCCGTCGATGAAGTGGCCGAAGCCTTCGGCATGGCGCGCGAGCCATTCGCGCGCGTCGGTGTCGCTCTCGGGCGCGGGGCCGTAGTCCATGGTGTCGAAATAGCGTGCGACGCTGCTGCTGCTGCTGTTGTTGCTCATCGGGCTCATCCGATCGGGTGGCGGTTGTAGGCCGAGTAGCGGCCGGTGACGTGGTGCTCCAGCTGGCGCTCGATGTCGGCCAGCAGCGTGGAGGCGCCGATGCGGAACAGGTCGGGTTCGAGCCAGTCGCGGCCCAGCTCTTCCTTCATGAGCACCTGGTAGTCGAGCGCGGTCTTCGCGGTGGAGACGCCGCCAGCGGGCTTGTAGCCCACGCGCAGGCCGGTGCGGGCCTCGTACTGGCGGATCATCCGCAGCATTGCCAGCGTGACCAGCGGCGTGGCGTTCACGCCTTCCTTGCCGGTGGAGGTCTTGATGAAATCGGCCCCGGCCATCATGCAGACCATCGAGGCCTTCGCGACGTTGCGCAGCGTCTTGAGCTCGCCCGTCGCGAGGATCGCCTTCACGTGCGCCTCGCCTGCCGCGCGGCGGAAGTCGAGCATCTCGTCGTAGAGCTTCTTCCACTGGCCCGCGAGCACGTGCTCGCGGGTGATGACGATGTCGATCTCCGAGGCGCCGTCGCGCACCGAGGCCTCGATCTCCTTGAGCTTCAGCTCGTGCGGGATCAGCCCCGCCGGAAAGCCCGTGGACACCGCCGCCACCGGAATGCCGGTACCCGCGAGCGCCTCGACCGCCGTGGAGACGAAGCGGTGATAGACGCACACCGCGCCCGTGTGCAGCTTGCGGTCGGCAAAGCCGAGTGCGGCCAGCAGGTCGGGGCGAACCGGCGTCACGGCCTTGGCGCAGAGCCGCTTCACGCGCTCGGCGGTGTCGTCGCCGCTGAGCGTGGTGAGGTCGATGCAGGTGATGGCCTTGAGCAGCCAGCCGGCCTGCGCGTCCTTCTTGACCGAGCGGCGGCCGGGCAGCGTGGCCACGCGGCGCTCGGCGGCGGAAAGGTTGAAGCGGATGCCGTCGATCCAGCCGAGGTCGAATGGCTGGGCGGTGTTGCGCGCGGCAGCGGTGTGGGTCTGCGCGGGCGTCTCGGCGGACGCCCGGGGCGCGGCCGCTGGCGAAGCCGGGCGCGAGCGCACCGCGCCGCTGGGGCGAACGAGGGAAGTGGAGGTCATGGATGGGCGGGCGCCGTGGCGCGCAAGTGCCGCGAGTGCGGCGGGACGGCAAGGGGCATGTCTTTTGTCTCCGGGGCTCGTCGCATCGCATCGCGGTGGGCCTTGGTGTTCGTGTTGGCGCAAATGTTATTACAACAACATTTATCTGTGCAATATGTTTTTCAAACAACATTTAGTCCACATGCAATGCCCGATACTCCGGCAGGTGGACCTGAGGAAACCGAACATGAGAAGAACCGCCGGAGCGGAGGCCCGGGCTGTGCGCCTGGCCAGGATGCAGGAACTCGTGGAAGCCGGCGGCCCGCTGCCGATCAAGCAGGCGGCGCAGCAGCTCGAGGTGACGGAGATGACGATCCGCCGCGACCTGGCGTCGGCCGAATCGCCACTTTCCGCTCTGGGAGGCTACGTGCTCGCGACCACGCTGCCGGGCGCCGAGCGCTACTCGCTCGACGAGGCCAGCGACCAGCACGCGGCCAACAAGCGCCTGGCCTGCGAACGCGCCGCCGAACTCGTGCAGCCGCACGACAGCCTGTTCATCGACTGCGGCACCACCATGGTCCATTTCGCGGAGGCGCTGCCGCCCGAGATGCCGCTAAGCGTGGTGTGTTACTCCACGAACATCGCGCAGGTGCTCAGCCGCCGCCCGAACACGCAGTTGATGCTGCTCGGCGGCCTGTACCACCCCTCCTCCGCCACCTTCTTCTCCGACGAGGGCCTTCAATACCTCGCCAGGCTCGGCGTGAACAAGGCCTTCATCTCGGCGGGCGGCATCGACGTGGAACGCGGCGCGAGCTGCTCCAACTTCCACGAAGTGCCGGTGAAGCAGGCGGCCATCCGCAGCGCGTCGCAGAGCTTCCTGGTCGTCGACGAGAGCAAGCTGGGCACGCTGCGCCCTGCCTTCTTCAGCCCGCTCGATGCCTTCGCGCGCATCGTGGTCGGCGGCTCGCCCGAGTCCTCGCTGAAGAAGCAGTTCAAGGACCTGCCGGTGGAATTCGCGCGCACCTCCGACGCATAGCAGGAGCGCCGCCGGCGGCCGGGGCGCGGCATTGCGCTGCCGCATCGATCAAGGAGAATCGCGACGACGGCCGGGATCGGCATCCGATCCCCCGAACCCCACTACCCGCGATGAATGCCGGCCCTGTTTCCCTCGACGAGCACTGCCTCAAGATCCTCTCCGCGCTGCAGCACGACGGACGCCAGACCGTGCAGCAGATCTCCGAGGCCGTCGGCCTCTCGCCCACGCCCTGCTGGAAGCGCATCAAGGACATGGAAGCCGCCGGCGTCATCCGCGGCTACACCACGCTGGTCGACCCCGAACTCGTGGGCCTGCACGTCTCGGCCGTCGCCGAGGTGAACCTCGACCGCCACAGCGAGACGATGGTGCAGCGCTTCGAGGAGGCCGTGGCCGCCAGCCCGCAGATCATCCGCTGCGTGTCGGCCACCGGCCCGGCCGACTACATCCTCAACGTGACCGTGCCCGACATGAAGCACTACGAGCGCTTCCTGCACGAGGTGCTCTTCAGCCTGCCCGGCGTGACGCACGTGCGCTCGAGCATCGTGCTGCGCGAGATCAAGTCGGAAACCGCACTGCCACTGGACCACCTGCTGCCGGGCACGCCGCGCGCCGCGGGTTCGCGGCGGGGCTGATGCTCCCGACGACAACGACGACGACAACAACACGAACATGAACCTGCCGTTTCGCCTCGCACTCACCGCGCTCGTTCTCTCGATGAGCACAGCCCCCTTCGCCGCGACGCCGGCCACGCCGCCGGCCGCAACGCAGGCCGCCGCCAAACCCGTCCCCGGCGCGCCGGTGCCCGCTGGTTCGCCACTGTGGAGCGGCCCCATCCGCTTCCAGTTCGCCATCTACTACGCCAAGGCGCCCGCAGCCGACCCGATAGCCGTGCTGCGCGGCGCGCTGGGCAAGACCAGCGGCAGCCCGAAGCTCCTGGCGTCCATGCCGGCACCCTCCTCGGTCACCGCGCCCGTGGTCTTCGCGAACTGGAACACCACCACGGTGCTGAAGGACTACCGCGCACCCGACATGGAATCGCTGCAGCGCTTCGGCCGCGGCATCTCGCGCGAGCAGGCGGAAGCGCTGCAGAAGGCCGACAAGGCGCTGATCCTCGATTTCGCGCACCCCGCGCAGCAGTCTTCCGCGGCCATGCAGAAGGCGCTGCAGGTCGCTCTGCAGGTCGCACGCGACACCGGCGGCCTTCTGTGGGACGAGGAAACGCGCGAAGTCTTCTCGCCCGACGAATGGCAGAAGCGGCGCATCGACACCTGGTCCAACGGCCTGCCCGACGTGTCGCAGCACATGACCATCCACGCCTACCGCAGCGGCGAGATGGTGCGGGCCATCACGCTCGGCATGGGCAAGTTCGGCCTGCCCGACGTGGTGGTGAGCGACTTCTCGTGGTCGAGCAACCGGCCCATGGGCAGCCTCGTCAACGCCTTCTCGCAGGCGATGGCCGAGGGCATCACGCTGGCGAAGCCCGGCCAGTTCGACATGGATCTGCGCGCGCTCAGGCATGCCGGTGCGCGCGACCCGTTGCTCACTGGACTGAAGTCCAACGCCGCCACTGTGGCAAGGCTCTCGCTGGTCAACGGCACCTGGGAAAGCGGCGATCCGCAGAACAGGCTCTACGAGATCCGCTTCGACCGCTACAAAGGTCCCGACCGCTATGCGCAGCAGACTGCCATGCTGGTCTCGGTGTTCGGCGCCGACGAAGACTCGGTCACCCGCCTCAAGCACAACGACGAACTGCTTGCCGCCAGCAAGGCTGCGAATGCGCAGCTGCCCAAGCTGCGTGAAGCCTTCGCCAAGGGCCTGCAGCCGGGTGAATACATCCTGGTGAAGGCTCCGTTCACCACGACCGGCGGCGGCAACGAATGGATGTGGGTCGAGGTCGCCCGCTGGAACGGCGACGCCATCGAGGGCCTGCTGAAGAACGACCCGGTCGACGTTCCGGGCCTTCACGCCGGCCAGATGGTGAAGGTCTCGCAGGCCAAGGTCTTCGACTACATGCGCATCTATCCGGATGGCCGCCGGGAAGGCAACGAGACTTCGAAGATCATCGCGCGCATGCAGGGCGCGAAAAAGTAGCACCGGCAGCACTGGGCTGCCCACAGGGAATGCGGGGAGTGAAGACGGTGAACGCGCATCCCCGACCGGCACGCATCAAACCGATCTGGCGCAAACTGGAGGCCGCCCGATCACCGAGGAGCCCCCGATGCGCATCCGCGAACTCGCCACCGGCCTGCAGTTTCCAGAAGGTCCGATCGCCATGGACGATGGCTCCGTGCTGCTGGTCGAGATCGCGCGCGGCGCGCTCACCCGCGTGCGCGCCGACGGTCTCGTGCAGGTGGTTGCCGATCTGGGCGGCGGGCCGAACGGCGCGGCCATCGGGCCCGACGGCGCGGTCTACGTTTGCAACAACGGCGGCTTCAGGTGGCACACCGAGGCCGACGGCTGCCTGCGGCCCATCGGCCAGGCAGAAGACTATTCGGGCGGCCGCATCGAACGCGTGAACCTCGCCACTGGCGGCGTCGAGCGTCTGTACGACACGATCGACGGCGGCGCGCTGTGCGGCCCCAACGACATCGTGTTCGACGCACACGGCGGCTTCTACTTCACCGACCTGGGAAAGGTGCGCGAGCGCGACATGGACCGCGGCGGCCTTTTCTACGGCCACGCCGACGGCAGCGCCGCCAGCGTGATCGCGCGGCCGGTGATGACGCCCAACGGCATCGCCCTCTCGCCCGACGGCGGTACGCTCTACTACGCCGAGACCGAGGGCGCCCGCGTCTGGGCCTTCGGCATCACCGCGCCGGGCCGCGTGCGCAAGGACGGCTGGCCCTCGCCGCACGGCGGCCGCATGCTCTGCGCCTCGCCAGGCGGGCACTACCAGCGCTTCGACTCGATGGCGGTCGACGCGCTCGGCAACCTCTGCGTGGCGACGCTGCTGCATGGTGGCATCAGCATCGTCGCGCCCGACGGCAGCACGGTCGAACATGTGCCGCTGCCCGACCGCTACACCACCAATATCTGCTTCGGTGGACGCGAGCGGCGCACGGCCTACGTCACGCTCTCGGGCAGCGGAAGGCTCATCGCCATCGACGACTGGCCCACGCCCGGCCTCGCGCTGAACTTCGAGGCCTAGGAAACGACCTGGTAGTACAGGTTCTGCGGATGTCGGGCCTGCGCGAAGAAGAACCAGCGCTCGGCCAGCAGCCCCGGCGCCTGCGCCAGCGCCGCGAGCACCCACGGCAGTGCGCCCGCACCCGCCATGCCCCACGCCAGCAGCAGAGCGGGCAGCACGAAGGCCAGCAGCAGGAAGCCAAGTTTCATGTTGCCCAGCACGGCAAGCGACGCGCCATGGAAGAACTCGCGCGTGTTGAACGAGCCGGCCGACATGCCCATCGACTTCTGCACCAGCTTCTGCGTGCAGATGCCAGTGGCCGACTGCAGCGTCGACTTGTGCCGGATGCCCGCGTTGCGCCGCAGCGCAGTGCCGCGCGCAGCCCACGCCGCCAGCGTAGCGGCAAGCGCACAAGGCCCGAACACCTGGACGAAGCGCGCTTCGCCGGCCAACGCCGCCATCGCGCAAGCCAGCACCAGCCCCGACGACAGCCCGATCAGCGTGAAGTTGACGATGGTCAGCGGATGCGCCCATTCCTCGATGAAGCGCAGGCAGGCGTAGATCATCGCGGTGCAGTACCAGAGCAGCACTGCGCCGCACAGCGTAAGCAAGGGCAGCAGCCACGACCACGGCGCGCCCCCGCCGGCCCGCAGCGACAGCCACCACAGCGCCACCAGTGCGATGAAGGCCGGCAGCACGATCACCTCGCGCGACATCCACGAGGTGCGCCACATCAGCACCGCGCGCCACGCGCGCGTCTTGCGGCCCAGGTGCATGAAGGATGCAGCGAGGCCCGCCACCAGCAGCACCTCGGCCACGCCCAGCGCAAGGCCCAGGAAGCCCGGCGCGAGTTCGAGCCCGAAGAGCACGGCCAGCGCGAGCGCGAACACCAGCCCCTGCGCAGCGCCTGCCAGCGTGGTGAAGAAAAGAATCGAGAACGCGGGATGCATGGTGCGGCCTACTCCAGCTCTTGCGTCGACGACGTGATGCGCCGCGGCAGGTAGCGGTTGGCCGGGTTGGTCTCCCACTCGGGCATCAGCTGGTAGCCGCCGCGCTCGCGGATCGCCTTCGATACTTCCGACTCGGGGTCCTTCACGTCACCGAAGAGCCGCGCGCCGGTCGGGCAGGCCTTCACGCAGGCGGGCTTGCGGTCTTCCTTGGGCAGCTGCTCGTCATGGATGCGGTCCACGCACAGCGTGCACTTGGTCATGACCTGGCGCTCCTCGTCGAGCTCGCGCGCGCCGTAGGGGCAGGCCCATGCGCAGTACTTGCAGCCGATGCACTTGTCGTAGTCGACGAGCACGATGCCGTCTTCCTTGCGCTTGTAGCTCGCGCCCGTGGGGCACACAGGCACGCAGGGCGGGTCTTCGCAGTGCAGGCAGCTCTTGGGGAAGTGGATGGTCTCGGTGGCCGGGAAGGCGCCGGCCTCGTAGGTCTGCACGCGGTTGAAGAAGGTGCCGGTGGGGTTGGCCGCATAGGGCCGCTCGTCGGCCAGCGGGCCTGCGCTGCCGGAGGTGTTCCATTGCTTGCACGAGGTGACGCAGGCGTGGCAGCCGACGCAGACGTTGAGGTCGATGACGAGGGCGAGTTGCTTGGCGAGGGTTTCGCCCTGCTCGGCGCGCTTCGTCGTATGCCTCCCTCCCCCGCTGGGGGAGGGTCGGGGTGGGGGCACATCGGCTTTCAACGCAACGAGGCTTCCAGTTCCAGCGCCCATGCCCCCACCCCCGCCCTCCCCCAGAGGGGGAGGGAGCGATACCGAAGACATAAGCTCCTTCAACCACTGCATCATTTCCTGCCCCTCCCCGCAAAGTACGTCAGCACACTCGCCGCCTTCCCCAGAACCCCAGGCACCGCCGGCATGCTCGCAATCTGCGGATAGCTTTCCTCCGGCTCCCCCGGCTCGGCCGGCCGTATGCGAACGCGCACGTCGTACCAGCCCGCCTGTCCGGTGATCGGGTCCGAATTGCTGATGGTCCCGCTCGCGGTGCCTGCACAGGGCAGCTCCTCGCTGATCAGGTGGTTCAGCAGGAAGCCCTTGCGCGCCTCGTCCGCGCCGGGTGCGAGCTGCCAGGCGCCGTCGGCCTTGCCGATCGCGTTCCAGGTCCATACGGTGCCGGGCTCCACCGCCTCGCTGTGGCGCAGCATGCAGCGCACCTTGCCCCAGCGGCTCTCGACCCAGCACCAGCCGCCGTCGGCGATTCCCGCGGCCTGCGCGGTCACCGGGTTCACGTGCAGGTAGTTGTGGCTGTGGATCTGCCTGAGCCATGCGTTCTGCGAGTCCCACGAGTGGTACATGGCCATCGGCCGCTGCGTGAGCGCATTGAGCGGAAACGCCTCGAGGTCGGTCGCGGCCTCTTCCAGCGGCGGATACCAGAAGGGCAGCGGATCGAAATACGTGTCGATGCGCTCGCGCAGCGCGTCGGGCGGCTGCCGCCCCGGGGTCTTGCCCTGCGCCGCGAGCCTGAAGCTCTGCAGCGTGTCGGAATACAGCGCCAGCTGCACCGGGTCGTTGCGCTGGCGCCAGCCCTTGTCCTTCGCGAAGTCGAGGTACTCCCGGTTCCAGTTGCGCATGTAGTGCATGCTCTCGGGCATGTGGTACTGGAACACGCAGTTGTTCTTCTCGTAGGCCTCCCACTGCTTCGGGTTGGGCGCGCCGCGCAGGTGCTCGGTGCCGTCCTTGCCGCGCCAACCCATCAGGAAGCCGATGCCCGGCTGCGGCTCGAAGTTGACGATGAAGTCGGGGTAGCCGCTGTACTTGCGCTCGCCCTCGGGCGTGGTGAAGGCCGGAAACTTCAGCCGCGAGGCCAGCTCGATCAGCACCTCCTGGAACGGCTTGCACTGCCCCGTGGGCGGCACCACCGGAATGCGCACCGAATCCACCGGCCCGTCGAACTCCGAGATGGGCCGATCGAGCATGCCCATCACGTCGTGGCGCTCCAGGTAGGTGGTATCGGGCAGCACGAGGTCCGCGAAGGCCACGGTCTCGCTCTGGAAGGCGTCGCACACCACCAGGAAGGGGATCATGTGCTCGCCCTTCTCGTCCTTGCGGTTGAGCATTTCGCGCACCGCCATGGTGTTCATGCTGGAGTTCCAGGCCATGTTGGCCATGAAGATCAGCAGCGTGTCGATGCGGTACGGATCGCCCTTCACCGCGTTGGAGATCACGTTGTGCATGAGCCCGTGCGCCGACAGCGGGTGCTCCCACGAGAAGGCATGGTCGATGCGGATCGGCGAGCCGTCGGGGTTGATCGCCAGTTCGTCGGGGCTGGCCGGAAAGCCCAGCGGCGCGGCATTGAGCGGCGTGTTCGGCTGGATCATGCCGGGGTCGTTGAAGGCCCTGTAGTTGGGCACGATGTGGCGCGGATACGGCGCCTTGTGCCTGAAGCCGCCCGGCGCATCGATGGTGCCGAGCACGCTCATGAGCACCGCCAGCGCACGCACCGTCTGGAAACCGTTGGAATGCGCCGCGAGACCGCGCATCGCATGGAAGGCCACGGGCCGCGCCTGCGTGGTGGGATGCTCCTTGCCCCATGCGTCGGTCCACGGAATGGGCAGCTCGAACGCCTGCTTCAGCGCCGTCTCACCCATCTCGCGCGCCAGCTTGCGGATGCGTGCCGCGTCGATGCCGGTGATGGCCTGCGCCCATTCGGGCGTACAGGTCGCCACGCGCTCGCGCAGCAGTTGGAACGAGGGCGCGACGCGCGTGCCGTCGGCCAGGGTGTAGAGCCCTTCGAGCGCCGGATCGCAGCCATCGGCGATGCCTTCGGGGTACGCGGGCTTCACGCTGCCGCTGGCCTTGTCCCACACCAGCTTGTTGTGCGGATTGCGGCCGTCGCCCGGCGGTCCGCGCTCGGGATCGAAGGCGAAGAGTCCCTCGCGCTCGCAGTCGTCGAGCACCACGAGCTGCGGCGCATTGGTGAAGCGCTTGAGGAATGCGTGGTCCACCAGCTCGTTGCCGATCAGCTCGTGCAGCAGCGCCATGAACAACGCGCCATCGGTGCCGGGTTTGATCGGGATCCACTCGTCGGCGATGGCCGAGTAACCGGTGCGCACCGGGTTGATCGAGATGAAGCGGCCGCCAGCGCGCTTGAACTTGCTGATGGCGATCTTCATCGGGTTGCTGTGATGGTCCTCGGCCGTGCCGATCATCACGAAGAGCTTGGCGCGCTCGAGGTCGGGCCCGCCGAACTCCCAGAAGCTGCCGCCGATGGTGTAGATCATTCCCGCGGCCATGTTGACCGAGCAGAAGCCGCCGTGCGCCGCGTAGTTGGGCGTGCCGAACTGACGCGCGAAGAGGCCCGTGAGCGCCTGCATCTGGTCTCGCCCGGTGAAGAGCGCGAACTTCTTCGGATCGGTGGCGCGGATCTTCGCGAGGCGCTCTGTCAGCATGTCGAAGGCGCGCTCCCAGCTGATCGGCTCGAACTCGCCCGCGCCGCGCTCGCTGCCGGCCTTGCGCAGCAGCGGCTGCGTGATGCGCGCGGGGGACACCTGCTTCATGATCCCCGAGGAGCCCTTGGCGCAGATCACGCCCTGGTTCAGCGGGTGGTTCGGGTTGCCGTCGATGTAGCGGACCTCGGGGCCCTTCTCGCCTTCCCGCAGGTGCACGCGGATGCCGCAGCGGCAGGCACACATGTAGCAGGTGGTGGTCTTGACCGTGGTGTCGGCCATGGGCGTGGGCGCTGCCAGCGGGTCGTGCACGGGCTCGCGAGACAGGAAGCTGAACACTTGGCGGTCCTTTGTTTTCTTGTTTTCAGGCGGGGTCCGCTCGATGGTATGCAGCCTCGATCAAACGAAAAAGCAGAGAATATCGCTCACCATGACCGGAAAAACAGATCAGCAGCAGGGCACGGCATCGAACTCGCGCCTTCGCCTGAACCTGCGCCAGCTCGAGGTGTTCGTCGCCACCGCGCGCGAAGGCAGCACCCGCGCCGCGGCCGATCGCATTGCGCGTTCGCAGTCTGCGGCCAGCAGCGCGCTGGCCGACCTGGAGTCTTCGGTGGGCGCTCAGCTCTTCGACCGGCTGGGGCGCCGCCTGGTGCTCAACGAGAACGGCCGCGCGCTGCTGCCCAAGGCGCAGGCGCTGTTGGACCAGGCCGCGGAGGTCGAGGCGCTCTTCAGCGGCGAGCATGCGGCGCCGCTTCGCGTGGCGGCCAGCTTCACCATCGGCGAATACCTGCTGCCGGAGCGGGTATCGACGTGGACGGCACTGCATCCGCAGAGCCAGGTGCACCTGCACATCGCGAACACGCACGACGTGATCGAGGCGGTGGCGGGCTTCGACGTGGACGTGGGCTTCATCGAGGGCCCGCAGACGCACCCCGACCTCGTGGTGCGGCCCTGGCGGGAGGACGAGCTGGTGATCGTCGCCGCACCCGGCCACGAGCTGGCGGGCCGCATCGCCACGCACAGGCAGCTCTCGCAGGCCACGTGGGTGCTGCGGGAGCACGGCTCGGGCACGCGGCAGGTGACGGATGCTTGGCTGATCCAGAACCTGGAGCAGGTGCACGTGGGCTTCGAACTGGGCAGCACTGAGGCCATCAAGCGCGTGGTGGCGTCCGGCACTGGGCTCGCGTGTCTCTCGCGTTACACGGTGGCGCAGGCGCTGGAAGACGGGCACCTGGTCGAACTGCGCACGCGCCTGCCGGCGGGCGTGCGGCGGCTGGCGACGGTGATGCACCGCGACAAGCTGCTGGGCCGCGCGACCGCGGATTTCCTGCGCCACTGCGGCGCGGTGGTGCCGCGCCCTTCTTCGTCGCGCTAGCTCTTCAGATGCCCAGGTAGGCGCGACGCACTTCGGGGTTGTCGCGCACCTCGGCCGCGGTGCCGGAGAGGATCACCCGCCCCGTCTGCAGCACGTACGCGCGTTCGGCGATCTGGAGGCTTTCGGCCAGGCGCTGCTCGACCAGCAGCACGGTGACGCCGGCATCGCGGATGGCCACGACCGCGTCGAAGATCTCGTCGACCAGCTTGGGCATGATGCCCTGCGAGGGCTCGTCGAGCATCAGCAGGCGCGGCCGCGTCATCAGCGCACGGCCGATGGCCAGCATCTGCTGCTCGCCGCCGGAGAGCGTCTCGGCGCGCTGCGGCAGCCGTTCCTTCAGGCGCGGGAACAGCTTGAACACCATCTCCAGCGGCGCTTCGCGATCGGCCTTCTTGCGGTGCAGATAGCTGCCCAGGCGCAGGTTGTCCGCCACCGACAGGCGCGGGAACAGGCGCTTGCTCTCGGGCACGAAGGCGAGCCCGCGCGCGGCAATCTGGTGACCCGGCAGCGTCTCGATGCGCTCGCCGGCGAAGCTGACCTCCCCCGAGCGCGGCTTCACCATGCCTATCAGCGACTGAAGCAGCGTGGACTTGCCCGCGCCGTTGGCACCGGCGACGACGACGATCTCGCCTTCCTTCACCGAAATCGAGATGTCGGAGATGGCAACGAGCCCGGCATAGGCCGAGGTGAGCCCGCGGACGTCAAGCAGCATGGTGGCGCTCTCCCAGGTAGGCGGAAATGACGGCGGGGTCACGCACCACGTCGCGCGGCGAGCCTTCGGCGAGCACCTGCCCGAGATTCAGGACCAGGGCCCGGTCCACCAGCGGCATCACGACCTCCATCACGTGCTCGACCATGACCACGGTGACACCCGCATCGCGCACCTTGCGGATCAGCTCCACGCCCAGCCGCGCTTCGCTGGGCGTGAGGCCTGTCAGCACCTCGTCCAGCAGCAGCAGCTTCGGTCGGGTGGCCAGCGCGCGGGCCACTTCGAGGCGGCGTTTCTCGGGCGGGGTGAGCTGGTGGGTCGGCGTGTTGGCCTGGCGTGCCAGGCCGGTGAACTCGAGCATCTCCAGCGCCGCGTGGCGGGCGGCCGACGCGCCGGCATGTCGCACGAAGCTGCCGATCATCACGTTCTCGACCACGCTCATCGAATCGAATGACCGCGGCACCTGGTAGGTCCGGGCGATGCCCAGGGCGCAACGCCGCGTGGCGGGCAGCGCGGTGATGTCCCGGCCTTCGAAGAAGATGCTGCCGGAAGTGGGCGGCAGTGCCCCCGCGATCAGGTTGAACAAGGTCGACTTGCCCGCCCCGTTTGGCCCGATCAGGCCGAGGATCTCGCCCTTGCGGATCTGGGCATCGACGTTGGAGTTGGCCACCAGGCCCCCGAAGCGGCGCGTCACCTGGCGGGCCTGCAGGAGGATGTCGCCGCTCATGGCGCGGACTCCTTCCGACGACCCTGGCGCACCGGCCAGAGGCGGACCAGACCCTCAGGCTTGAGCAGCGCCACCGCCATGACGAGGCCGCCGTAGATCATCAGGTCGAAGCCCGAGCCCGAGCCGCCCATGTAGCTGCGCGAGAGCTCGGTCAGTGGAATCAGGATGACCGCGCCAAGCATCGGGCCCCACAGCGTGCCGATGCCGCCCAGCACGACCGGCAGCACGATCAGCAGCGAGAAGCGGAACTGCAGCACGCTGTCCGGGTCGACGTAGGAAACGAAGGCCGCGTAGAACCCTCCGCCCACAGCCGTAAGAAAGGCCGAGATGGCCGCCGCCGCCAGCTTGGAGCTGAGCACGGTCACGCCCAGGCTCTCGGCCGCCTCGGGGTTGTCCTTGACCGCGCGCCACCAGTAGCCCCAGCGCGAGTCCTCGATCAGCCAGCAGATGAACCAGGTGAGCGCCAGCAGGCCGACCGCGAAGTGGATGTAGGGCGTCTTGTCGCGGGCGAATTGCAGCGTGGCCCAGCTGTCTTCGCCGAAAGGCCACTGGATGCCCGACGCGCCGCCCAGCCATTCCCAGTTGTGCACGATGAGCAGGCCCATCTCGGCGATCACGATGGTGGCGATGGAGAAGTAATGCCCCTTCAGCCGGAAGCAGCCGTAGCCGAGGACTACCGCCAGCGCCGCGGCCATCAGCCCGCCGCCCAGCATGCCGAGCCAGGGCAGCAGGTTGAAGCCGACGTAGAGCTTGCTGGTGACATAGGCACCGACGCCGAAATACAGCGCGTGCCCCAGAGAGATCTGGCCGCAGTAGCCTCCCAGGATGTTCCAGGCCTGCGACAGCGCGGCGTACATCAGGGTGAGCACGATGACGTTTCTCAGATAGGCGTTCTGCACCACCAGCGGCGACAGCGCGGCCAGCACGAAGATCGCCAGCGCAACGACGAGCTGCATGCGGCGGCGGCGGCCGAAGCTGTGCACCGCGTCGGCAGCGGCGTTCGTGGAATCCGCCACGGCGGGTGCCGTGGCGGCGGCGAGGATCGTCGGTTGCATTCAGAGTCTTCCGAAGAGGCCCTGCGGACGCAGGAAGATGATGGCCAGGTAGAGCACGTAGATGCCCATGGACTTCATGGCCGGTGGCAGCACGACGGCCGTCAGCGCCTCGACCAGGCCGACGACGATGCCTGCCGCAAAGGCGCCGAACACGCTGCCGAAACCGCCGAGCGCCACGGTGATGTAGGCGATGGTGCCGAACGCGGCGCCGACCTGCGGATGGATGTAGTAGAAGGTGGAGAGCACCGCGCCCGCCACGCCGACCAGCGCAGCCCCCATGCCCCAGCCCAGCGCGAAGACCCGGTTGCTGTCGATGCCGACCAGCGCCACGGCGCCCTTGTCTTCCCGCGTGGCTTCCAGCGCGCGACCGAAGTCGGAGTGCTTCATCAGGAGGTAGAGGCCGCCGAATGCGACCAAGGAAACCACCGCGCCGAACACCTGCGGCAACGGCAGGAACAGGCCGCTCAGCTCCAGCGTCTTGCCTCCGAGCCAGCCGTTGTCGCCGATGTTGCGGTAGTCGGGCGTGAAGAAGAACTGCGCCGCGCCCTGGATCAGCGTGGCCAGGCCGAAGGTGGCGAAGATCTGCACCATGCCGGCGTTGACCTTCACCCGCAGCGCATGGCGCACCACGCCTGCATAGACGCTGGCCCCGAAGATGAACATCACGGCCGCCACCAGCGGCAGGGCCAGCACGGGGTCGATGTGGAAGAAGACGAAACACCCGAAGGTGGCGTACATGGCCAGCATCATGAATTCACCGTGGGCGAAATTCACGACGTCCATCAGCCCGAAGATGAGGGACAGGCCCACGGCGACCATGCCGTAGATCAGCCCCATCAGCAGGCCGCTGGCCAGGATCTGCATCAATGCGGAAGCGGTCATGGTGCAAAGGGCGGCATTGCGAACCAGGGCGCTCAGGCGTTCATCGGCCACGCCAGCTTGGCGGTGGCGACTTCGAACGGGTACACGGTGACGAAGCGGCCCTTGGTCCACTGGATCAGCACCGGGTTGGCGAAGGTGTTCTGGCCGGTGGCGTCGAACTTCACGCGCGACCACGGCATGATGGTTTTTTCGCCGGGGATGTCGGTGGCGGCGAGCGCGTCACGGATCTTGCGCGGATCGACCGAGCCGGCGCGGTCGATCGCTTCGGCCAGCACCATCAGGGCACTGAACTGGCGCGACGTCTGGTCGTTCATGTCGCGGCCTGCCTTGGCCTTGAACATCGCATTGACGGCCTTGGCGGAGGCGCGCTTCTCGCCCATGTCCTCGGAGAAGCTCGCGCGGCTGATCATCCCGACCAGCTTGTCGCCGACCGCGTCGAGCGCCGGCTTCTCGACGAAGCCCGCGGCCTGCGCGACGATGCTGCGCGGCTTGTAGCCCAGCGATGCCATGGTGTTGGTCAGCAGGATCGCGTCGGTGGTGTAGCTCGACGGCATGAGCACGTCGGGATTGGCATTCTTGATCTGCTGCACTTCCGCGGTCAGCGACGGAGAGTTGTTGCGGTACTTGATGTCGCAGGCGATCTTGTAGCCGCGCTCGGTGGCGAGCTTGCGCTGCACGGTGGAGGAGTCGGTACCGAAGATGGTGTCTTCGTAGAAGAGCCCCACCGAGCCGATCTTCTGGCCCTTGGCCTTGAGCGCATCCATGAAATCGAACATGGCCTCGGAGAACATCTCGTCGTGCGCCGCCGTGCGGAAGAAGAACTTCAGGTTGCGGCGGTTCAAGCTGGGCGAGGAGGAGTCGGCGCAGACGAAAGGCACGCCGTAGCGCTCGCAGGTCGCGCTGACGGTGGTGGACACGGACGAGTGGTAGCAGCCCACGATGGCGCAGACGCCGTCCTGCGTGATGAGGCGCTCGGCCTCCGCGCGGCCCTTCTGCGGATCGGCCTGGTGGTCGGCATACACCACGCGCACCTTGGCGCCGCCCAGGTTGGCCAGGCCGGCATTTTTGGCTGTGGGCAGGTCGAGCGCACTGGCGTTGTTGATGATGTCCAGCGCAGTCTCGAAGGCCTGCTTGGCGTCGATGCCGACTTGCGCGCTGGAGCCGGTCAGCGGGTAGATCGCGCCGACGACGACCTCCTTGCCCTGGGCCAGCGCCTCGGTCCATGCGCCCTGCAGGACGGCCACGGCGCCCGCGCTGAGAAGAACTTGCCTGCGTTTCATCGAATGACTCCTGGTATGGATGGGTGACGGAATCGGGAAGGCGCTTCAGAACACCGCGAGGTGGCTGTTGCGGACGTCGGTGACCAGCATGTGGCCGGGCTTGTGGGTGATCGCAAAGGGCAGGCGGGCCGAACGAATGGCCTGCTGCGGTGTGACGCCGCACGCCCAGAAGACGGGAATCTCGCCGGGACGGATCTCCGCGGCCTCGCCGTAGTCGGGCGCATCGATGTCGGCGATGCCGATCTCGGCCGGATCGCCCAGGTGCACCGGCGCGCCGTGCGTGCTGGGAAAGCGCGACGTGATCTGCACGGCTCGGATGGCCTGCGCCGCCGTCATGGGCCGCATGCTGACCACGCCCATGCCGCCGAAGCGCCCGGCGGTGCCGTTGGGGCGGTTGGTGTCGTACATCGGAACGGTGGTGTTCTGCTCGATGTGGCGAACGGGCACGCCGCCTTCCAGCAGCGCTTCCTCGAAGGACAGCGAGCAACCGATGACGAAGCCGACGAGGTCGTCGCGCCAGAGGTCGCGCAGATGGGGCACTTCGGCGACCTTCTCGCCATCGCGGAAGACGCAGTAGCCGGGAACGTCGGTGCGCAGGTCGATGTCGTCGCCGAGCTCCGGCACGGCCGGATCGCCGGCCCGCGTGATGCCGATCACCGGGCACGACTTCGGGTTCAGCCGGGCGAAACGCAGGAACTCGTCGGCGTACTCGCTGGGCATGATCGCGAGATTGCCCTGTGTGTAGCCCGGGCACTGTCCGGCGGTCTGCGCGGTGAACCGGCCGGCACGTACGAGCTGCCTGAAGGCAAGGGGCGAGGAAGCAACGGTCATGGCGTTTCGGCGTGTGAGCAAGGAAGTTGCTTACTTTATGAAGCGTGCCGGTCCACCGTCCATCGAAGAATTGTCAAAGCAGCTGTTCAGAAGACTTGAACAGCAGCGCACAACAATCGAACACGGCCCACCAAGACGGAGCGCCGCACGCACCATTTGGAATAACGACGATGAACACCCGTTTCGTGGAAACCTTCATTCTTCTGGCCCGCATCGGCAGCGTCCGCCGGGTTGCGGAAGTCATGCACACCACGCCCGGCGCCATATCGATGCGCCTGCGCTCGCTGGAAGAGGAGCTGGGGGTGTCGCTGTTCCTGTACGACGGCAGGAGCATGACGCTGACGGAGCATGGAGCACGGCTGGTGCAGCCCGCCGAGTCGCTGCTGGAGACCACGCGCAAGATGGAAGCCGCCGCGCGCGACACCGGCGCGGAGATCGGCGGGCGCGTGCGCGTGGGCATCATCGAGACGGTCGTGCATACCTGCCTGCCCGACCTGATGAAGCTCATGCGCTCCAGCCTCCCCGGCGTCGAACTCGACCTGCAGGTGGACCTCACCGTGAACCTCGCCGAACAGATGCTGTCGGGCAACCTCGACCTGGTGATGCGCGTCTCCAGCGCCGTGCATCCCTCTCACGCCACGGTGGAAGACCTGATGATGCTGCCCGTGCACTGGGTGGCCCGCAAGGGACTGATTCCCAGGCGAGACCTGCAGCACAGCGTGCTGCGCCAGCAGCTGCTGACGCAGGTGCGCGGCACGCAGCCCTACCTGGATGCGATGAACGTCATCCAGCAGATGGCGGGCCGCCAGGGCGTGGCGCTGAGCGAACTGCGGGTGTCGGCGGCACCCAGCATCGCCGCCCAGCTGGCGCTGACGCGCGAAGGCGTGGGCGTGGCGCTGGTGCCGGGCATCTTCGTGAAGGAACAGATCGAGCGCGGCGACCTGGTCGAACTCGACCTTCCGCCGCTGCCGGCCTTCAAGATGTCGCTCTGGTATCCATGGAACGCCGCACCCCTGGTGGTGCGCACCGCGGAAGTCCTGCGCAAAGGGGCGCGCAATTTCTGCAGGCGCCACGATGCACGCTGGGTGACTCTTCTGGCCTGACCTGAGGCGCGCGCAGGCGGCCGGGCGCGTTGGCGCTTGTTGTCACCTGTTCAATATTCCTGAATGGATCGGCGCAAAAGTTCTGGGTTGGCAATGCAGGCGGCCATTCCTAGACTGCCTCCCTCCTTTCATTCACGACCGCCAACGTGTTCCAGAAGATCCTCATTACCGACCGGGGAGAGATTGCCTGCCGCATCATCCGGGCCCGCCGCGAGTTGGGCATTGCCACCGTTGCGGTCCATTCCGATGCGGACGAGTGCCGGCTCCATATCGAGGACCTGATGATCGCCAAGCTCATCTCGCACGGCGCCGGCTGCGAGACCGCGATCGCGGTCATGCGGCGCACCTCGCAGGCGCTCGAGATCGAAGGCATCCACCACAACGAGGCGTTGGAAGCCCGCGCGGCGCGGGCGGCGTCATGAGCGGCCTGTCGCCATTCCCGGTACGCATCGAGCCGTTGGGCGACAGCGCGCTGCGCATCGTCCTCGGCGACACGCTGGACCCCGGCGTCAACCGCCGCGTCTGCGCGCTGGCCGACCGCATCGCTGTCGCGCTCGCCGCCGGCCGCCTGCCCGGGGTGACCGATGTGCTGCCGGCTTTCAGCGTGGTCGGCGTGCACTACCGCGCCGACGCCGTTCCCACCGATGGCAACGAGAGCCCTTTTTCTGCGCTGCTGCGCTTGTTTTCGCCCTTGCTGCCCGAGCGCGAAGGGCTGTCCGTCGGCGCCACGGACCGGCTGATCGAGATTCCCGTCTGCTATGGCGGCGAGTTCGGTCCCGACCTGCAGGAGACCTCCGCCGCCTGCGGCATGACGCCGGACGAACTCGTCGCCCTGCACCAGAACCCCAGCGAAGAGCAGCGCGTCTACATGATCGGCTTCGCGCCCGGCAATCCCTACGTGGGCCGGCTCGATCCGGCGCTGGCCATCCCCCGCCGCGCGACGCCGCGCACCCACATGCCGATGGGCACAGTGTGCATCGCCAACCGGCAGACCGTGGTCTACCCGGTGGCCGCACCCGGCGGATGGCACATGATCGGTCGCACCCCGCTGCGGCTGTTCGATCATGCGCGCGCCGAACCATGCCTGCTGCGCCCCGGCGACCGCATCCGCTTCAAGGCGATCGACCCTGACAGCTTCGCCCGCGCGATGGAGGCTGCATGAGTCTGGAAGTGGTCAAGCCTGGCTTGCTGAGCACCTTCCAGGACCTGGGGCGCATCGGCTCGCAGGCCATCGGCATGCCGGTGTGCGGCGCCATGGACCCGCTGTCGCACGGCATCGCCAACCTGATCGCCGGCAACGCCTGCGAGGAAGCCACGCTCGAAATCACGCTGATGGGTCCGTCGCTACGCTTCGGCCGCGACAGCCGCATCGCACTGGCCGGCGCGGACCTGAGCCCCACGCTGCAGCCCGCCGGCACCGACGCCGCCACGCCGATCCCGATGCTGCAGCCTGTGCATGTGCCGGCCGGCGCATTGCTGCAGTTCGGCAGGCGCCGCCGCGGCCTGCGCAGCTACCTGGCGCTGGCCGGCGGCTTCGGCCTGCCGGCTGCGATGGGCAGCCGCAGCACCTACCTGCGAGGCGCGCTCGGCGGCTTTCAGGGACGCGCGTTGCGCAAGGGCGATGTCGTGCCCCTGCCGGCCTTCACGCTCGGCGCAACGCCCGTCGTCACGCCGACCGCGAACGCTGTGCTGCACGGCTTGCTGGAGCGTGGCGCGGCAGGCGCCACGGTCCGCATCGTCGAGGGGCCGGAGTGGCCCCAGTTCACCGATGCTTCGCAACGAACTCTGCTGTCCGAGGGCTACCGCATCGGCTCGCAGTCGGATCGCATGGGCTATCGGCTCGAAGGGCCGGTGCTGCAGCGCAGCGCACCCCGCGACATGCTGTCCGAGGCCGTCGCCTTCGGCACGATGCAGGTTCCGCCGGACGGCCAGCCCATCGTGCTGATGGCCGACCGCCAGACCAGCGGCGGCTACCCGCGCATCGCCCAGGTCGCGGGCGTCGACCTGCCCTTGCTGGCCCAGCGCATGCCGGGCGAGTCGATCCGCTTCGAGCGCATTGCGCTGGAAGCCGCGCAGCGGCTGCTGCAACGCCGCGCCTCGGCCATGGCGAGCCTGGCGCGGGCGCTGCGCGCCTAGTTCGCGGGAAGACGGAGGAAAGCACGATGAGCGGCGAAAAGATGGTCGAAGAAGATCAGGCCCTGATCCTGTTGTGCTCCGGCTGAGTTCGTCGGCAGGATCCCGCGCCGCTGAACTCGCAGGCGACGGGCTCCTTGCAACGAGCAGAGAGAGAAAGAGAGAGCGCCCTTCAGCCGGCCGCCTGCAACACGCGCGCCGTGTGCCTGGCGATCACCGCTTCTTCATCGGTGCGCAGCACCCATGCACTGACGGGGCTCTCGGCCGTCGTCAGCCGTGCCGCACCGCTGCGGTTGGCTGCGGCATCGACATTCACGCCCATCCACTCGCAGTCTTCGAGAACGCGCTCGCGCAGAGCGGCCCCGTTCTCGCCGATGCCGCCGGTGAACACGATGGCATCGACGCCGCGGAGTGCGGCCGCGAGGCTGCCCATGTGCTGCACCACCTGCTCCGCGAAGTGGCCGATGGCCTCGGCGGCGGCGGGCTCGGCCGAAGCCTCCAGCACGCGCATGTCGCTGGACACGCCCGAAATGCCGAGCAGTCCCGATCGGCGGAACAGCAGTGCCTCGACCTCGTCGGCCGACATGCCGCGCGAACGCATCAGGTAGAGCACGACGGCCGCGTCGAGGTGGCCGCAGCGCGTGCCCATCGTGAGACCGTCGAGCGGAGAGAAGGTCATCGTCGTCGCGACCGAGCGGCCCTGCGCGATCGCGCACATCGAGGCGCCGTTGCCCAGGTGCGCGACGATCACGCGCCGCTGTGCGAGCTCGGGCGCGATGTCCGCGAACTGCGCGACGATGGATTCGTAGGAAAGGCCGTGGAAGCCGTAGCGACGCACGCCCGCGTCGTGCAACTCGCGCGGCAGCGCAAAGCGCCGGTTGACCTCGGGCTGCACCGCGTGGAATGCGGTGTCGAAGCACGCCACCTGCGGCACGCCATCGAAAGCGGCCATCGCGGCACGCACACCCGCGAGGTTGTGCGGCTGGTGTAGAGGCGCCAGCGGCTCCAGACTGGCCAGCGCTTCGAACACGCCGGCATCGATGCGCACCGGCGCCACGAAATCCGCGCCGCCATGCACGATGCGATGGCCCACGGCCGCGATGCGCCCTTCTCCCGACTGCTTCGCGTGCCAGTCGAGCAGCGCTGCAAGCGCCCCCTGGTGCGAGGCCTGCGCGCCTTCGAGCGGCGTGTCGTGCAGCGTCTGCCCGTCGGCATCTCGCACGCGCAGCCGTGCCTTCAGGCCTGCGCCCAGCCCATCGGCCTGCCCCGACCAGCGCGCAGCCGGCAGCGCGGCATCGCCATCGCCGGCCGCGTCGAACAACGCGACCTTGATGGACGACGAACCCGCGTTGAGCGTGAGCAACGAACCGGTCATGAGGTGCAGTGGCTGGCGTTCAGACGTAGTCCTTGTACTTGTCGAGGAATCGTACCGGCTTCGACAGCGCATCGCGGCGGAACGGGTCGCCCAGCTCGCGCGTGCACATGATCTCGATCACGCAGGTCTTGCGCTCGTTCATCTGCATGTCGATGGCCTTCTTCAGCGCCGGGCCCACGTCCTCGAGCCTGTCGACCACGATGCCCTCGGCGCCCATGGCCTTGGCGATGCCCGCGAAGCTCTCGCTCTCGAGCTCGCCGGCCACGAAGCGGCGGTTGTAGAAGTCGACCTGGTTCTTCTTCTCGGCGCCCCACTGGCGGTTGTGGAAGACCACCGCCGTCACCGGGATGTCGTGGCGCACGGCCGTCATGATCTCGACCATGCTCATGCCCCACGCGCCGTCGCCGGCATAGGCCACGGCCGGGCGGTCGGGTGCCGCGCACTTGGCGCCGATCATGGTGGGCAGCGAGTAGCCGCAATTGCCGAAGCTCATGGGCGCGAAGAAGCTGCGCGGCTCCTCGAAGCGCAGGTAGCTGTTGGCGATCGCGTTGATGTTGCCGATGTCGGTGGAGACCATCACGCGCGGCGGCATGGCCTTCTCGAGCTCGCGCAGCACCTGGCGCGGATGCAGGTAGCTGCCGCCGGTGGGCGTCTTCTCGCCCTTGGCTTCCTCGATCACGTCGAGGCTGAACTGGTCGCGTTCGTGGGTCCACTCGTCGAGCTCCTTCTCCCACGCGGCCTTCTCGGCCTTGATCTTCTGGGCGCGCTCGGCCTTGGTGGCGTCGCAGGCCAGCGTCTTGCCCTGCAGGCGCTTGAGCAGTTCCTTCGCCGTGGCCTTTGCGTCGCCGTGAATGCCGACGGTGATCTTCTTCACCAGGCCCAGGTTGGTGTGGTCGGCCTCGACCTGGATGATCTTGGCTTCCTTCGGCCAGTAGTCCATGCCGTGCTGCGGCAGGGTGCCGAAGGGGCCCATGCGCGAGCCGAGCGCGAGCACCACGTCGGCCTGCGCGATCAGCTTCATCGCGGCCTTGGAGCCCTGGTAGCCCAGCGGGCCGGCCCACAGCGGATGGCTCGCGGGGAAGGAGTCGTTGCGCAGGTAGCCGTTGGCCACCGGTGCGCCCAGGCGTTCGGCGAGTGCCTTGCACTCCTCGACCGCGTCGCCCATGACCACGCCGCCGCCCGAGAGGATCACCGGGAATTTCGCGGAGGCCAGCAGCTCGACCGCCGCCTCCAGGCTCTGCTCGCCGCCTGCGCCGCGCTCCACGCGCATCGGCTTCGGGATCTCGCACTGGATCTCGCCGTAAAAGTAGTCGCGCGGAATGTTCAGCTGCGTCGGGCCCATCTCGGAGATGGCGCGGTCGAAGCAGCGCGCCGTGTACTCGGCCATGCGCTTGGGGTTGTTGACGTGGCCCTGGTACTTGGTGAACTCCTGGAACATCGGCAGCTGGTTGGCCTCCTGGAAGCCGCCCAGGCCCATGCCCATGGTGCCGGTCTCGGGCGTGACGATGACCACCGGGCTGTGCGCCCAGTAGGCGGCCGCGATGGCCGTCACGCAGTTGCTGATGCCGGGGCCGTTCTGGCCGATGACGAGGCCATGGCGCCCAGACACGCGCGCATAGCCGTCGGCCATGTGGGCGCCGCCCTGCTCGTGCACCACCGGGATCAGCCGGATGCCGGCGGGCGCGAAGATGTCCATCGCGTCCATGAAGGCCGAGCCCATGATGCCGAAGATGTCGGTCACGCCGTTGGCGACCATGGTCTCGACGAAGGCCTCGGAGGGCGTCATCTTCTGCACGCCCTTGACGGCTTCGCGTGCGGGGGCGGCGGCTGGCTTCTGGCTCATGGGGCGTCTCCTGGAAGGATGAGGGGGCGAGGTTGCGCTCTAAAAGTCGGAACGACTTGTTCCGGAATTCGTTTCGGCGGAATATAGGACGGCTCCCGGCCCGCGTCAAACAATTTACAAAAATCGGAACGTCTTGTCTCTTTTTTTGTAAAACGCATATGATCCGCGCCATGAAGATCGTCAAAGGCCTCACGCCTGAAGCACAGGACCCGGCGAGCCCGGGTGGCGATTCGCCCACCATGCGCCTGTTCTCGCTGCTCGAAGTCATGGCCGCGAAAGACCAGCGCTATTCGCTGCAGGGCCTGGTGGAAGAAACCGGCCTGCCCAAGCCCACGCTGCACCGCATGCTGCAGCAGCTCGAAGGCGCGGGGCTGCTGCAGCGCGAAGGCGACGGTCGGCACTACGGCATCGGCACGCGGCTGCGGCGGCTGGCCGAGAACCTGCTGCTCAACGACAGCCTGCACGGCGCGCGCCACACGGTGCTGCGCCAACTGGTCGAGGAGATCGGCGAAAGCTGCAACCTCACGGCCCTTTCGGGCAGCGAGGTCGTATACCTCGACCGCGTGGAGACCGCCGCGCCGTTGCGCTTCTACCTGCACTCGGGTTCGCGCGTGCCGGTGCACTGCTCGGCCAGCGGCAAGATCTTTCTCTCGCAGATGAGCGCGACGCAGCGCCGCAGGCTGCTCTCTCACGCGCCGCTCGAAACCTACACGCCCCGCACGCTGACCGATCCCGAGGCGCTGGAGAAGGAGGTGCAGCGCGTGCGCAAGGACGGCTACGCCATCGACCACGAGGAGTTCCTGCCCGGGCTTCTTTGCATCGCCACGCTGGTGCCCTCGGGGGACGACGCACCGTCGAACCTCTGCATCGCGGTGCAGGCGCCGGTGATGCGGCTCGACGTCGCCAAGGCCAAGAGCCTGCTGCCCGCGCTGCAGCGTGCGGCGCAGGCGCTGAGCCGCATCGATGCCGACGCGGCCTCCGACCGCGCGCAGGCCTGAAAACACCCCTTTCGCAGGAACCGCCATGACCGACACCGCCGACCTTCGACCCGACCGGATGCTCAGCGTGCGCGAGGTGTTCGGCATCGACTCAGACCTGCGCGTGCCGGCCTTCAGTGAACGCGATGACCACGTGCCCGAGGTCGACGCCGTCTACCGCTTCAACCCCGACGTGACGCTCGCCATCCTCGCGGGATTCATGCGCGACCGCCGCGTGATGGTGCAGGGCCTGCACGGCACCGGCAAGTCGACCCACATCGAGCAGGTGGCGGCGCGGCTGAACTGGCCCTGCGTGCGCCTGAACCTCGACGGCCACCTCAGCCGGCTCGACCTCGTCGGCAAGGACGCGGTGGTGCTGCGCGAGGGCAAGCAGGTCACCGAGTTCCAGGAAGGCATCGTGCCCTGGGCGCTGCAGCGGCCCGTGGCGCTGATCTTCGACGAGTACGACGCGGGCCGGCCCGACGTGATGTTCGTCATCCAGCGCATCCTGGAGCGCGACGGCAAGTTCACGCTGATGGACCAGAACCGGGTGCTGCGCCCGCACCCCTTCTTCCGCCTGTTCGCCACGGCCAACACCGTGGGGCTGGGCAACCTCAACGGCCTGTACCACGGCGCGCAGCGGCTCAACCACGCGCAGATCGACCGCTGGAACATTGTGGCCTCGCTCGACTACCTGCCCGCGGCGGAAGAGATCGCCATCGTGCAGGCGCGCGTGCCTTCGCTGGCCGACGAGGCGGGCACGAAGCTGGTCGCATCGATGGTGGCCGTGGCCGACCTCACGCGCAAGGGCTTCGCGGCGGGCGACCTCTCGACGCTGATGTCGCCGCGCACCGTCATCACCTGGGCCGAGAACGTCGAGATTTTCAAGGACCCGGCGCTGGCCTTCCGCCTTTCCTTCGTCAACAAGTGCGACGACGCGGAGCGTCCGCTGGTGGCCGAGTATTTCCAGCGCTGCTTCGACCGCGAACTGAAGGAGTCGCACCAGCTCTCGTCGGGCCCGCGCGAATGACCGCCGGCCCCGCGAGCGCGATGCAGCGCCGCGTGCGGCAGGAAGAACTCGTGGCGGAGCTCTGCGCGGGCGTGGTGCGTGCATTCAGCGGCGAGCGCGACCTGCACTTTCGCGGACGGCGGCTGCACCGCGGCCGCACGGCGCTACCGTGGTTCGCGCCGCACCTGCATCCGTCGCCCGACACCGACGACTTCGCATCGTTCCGCGGCGTGGCGGACGGCCTCGCGCTGCGGCTCACCGCATCGGACGCCGCACTGCACGAAAGCCTCCGGCCCGAGGAGCCCGTCGAGCGCATGCTGTTCGAGATGCTGGAGCAGTTCCGCGCCGAAGCGCTCGCGCCCGAGGTCATGGCCGGCATGCGGCACAACTTGCGGCACCGGCACGAGCAGTGGTCTCTCGCCTTCCATCACTCGGGCATGACCGACACCGCGCGCGGCCTGCTGCTGTACACAGTGGCTCAGATCTGCCGTGCGCGCGTCAGCGGCGAGCAGGTGGTGGAAGAAACCGAGGACATGCTCGAAGCCACCCGCTTCGCGCTCGCGCCGCTGATCGGCCACGCGCTGGCCAGTCTGCGCAAGGACCGCGCCGACCAGGCCGCCTACGCCGTGCACGCCCGCGCCATCGCGCGCACCGTCGCCGCGATGCTGCACGAGGCCGGCGAGGAAGACGGTGAAGCCCAGCGCGATGCGCACGTCGACGACAAGCGCAGCGTGTTCAGCCTCGTGGCCGACATGGACCAGGAGATCGTCGAGCGCTTCACCACCGCCGAGTCGGGCCGCAGCGAGGTGCTCGAAGGCGCCGGCGGCGCCTACCGCGTCTTCACCGATGCCTACGACCGCGAGCACGACGCCGCCACGCTCGCGCGCAAGGAAGTGCTCGAGGGCCATCGCGAGAAGCTCGACCGCCGCATCGTCGCGCAGGGCGTCAACGTCGCCCGCCTCGCGCGCGAGCTGCGCGCCCTGCTCGCAGTGCCCGAGCGCGACGGCTGGGACGGCGCGCAGGAAGAAGGGCTCATCGATGGCCGCCGGCTCGCGCAACTCGTGGCGTCGCCCACGGAGCGCCGGCTGTTCCGCATCGATCGCATGGAGCCGATCGCCGACTGCATCGTCACCTTCCTCATCGACTGCTCGGGCTCGATGAAGGAGCATGCCGAGTCGGTCGCGATGATGGTCGACGTGTTCGCGCGCGCGCTCGAACAGGCTGGCGTGGCCTGCGAGGTGCTGGGCTTCACGACCGGGGCATGGAACGGCGGACGCCCGCAGCGCGAATGGGTGCGCGCGGGCCGGCCGCCGCATCCGGGGCGGCTCAACGAGCGCTGCCACATCGTCTTCAAGGCTGCGGCCATGCCGTGGCGGCGCGCGCGCCCCGCGATGGCGGCGCTGCTCAAGGCCGACCTGTTCCGCGAAGGCATCGACGGAGAAGCCATCGACTGGGCCTGCACGCGGCTGCGCCAGCGCGACGAAGCGCGCAAGCTGCTGCTGGCAATCTCCGACGGCTCGCCGATGGACAGCGCCACGCACCTCGCCAACGACGCGCACTACCTCGACCACCACCTGCGCGACGTGATCGCGCGGCAGGAGCAGCGCGGCGACATCGAGATCGCCGGCATTGGCGTGGGCCTCGACCTGAGCCCCTACTACAGCCGCAGCCACGTGCTCGACCTCGCGAACGCGAGCGGCAACGCCATCTTCCGGGAAGTCATCGAACTCATGGCCGGGCGGCATCGGCGCTGAGCAAATGGACAGGCGAACCCGCTGAGGCCTTTGGGACTACATCCAAGTCCCCGATTGACAAAGGGCACTTCGGATTCATACATTGCGTTTCAAATTCAAGAACGTTGTTCCATTATTTGGAACAACAAGGAAAACACCAGCCTCATGGACTCGACGCTTGCCAAGGGCCTCGCCGCCCTCGAATGGATGGTGCGCCAGCAGCGCAACTGCCGCGTCACCGAGCTGGCCCAGGCTTTCGGCATGGCGCGCAGCAACGCGCACCGCACGCTGCAGACGCTGGTCGAATGCGGCTGGGTCGTGCAAGACCCGGAGACGAGCGCCTACCGGCCGAGCCTGAAGCTCTTCGAACTGGGAGCCATGGTTTCCGAGGCATCGGACATCGGCTCACTGCTGCGCCCCCACCTCGCGCGGCTGGCGCAGGCCACGGGCGAGACCATCCACCTCGCGGTGCTCGACGGCGCGGAGATCGTCTACCTCGACAAGTTCGACAGCCCCCTGCCGGTGGCCGCCTACTCGCGCATCGGCGGCCGCGCGGCGGCGTACTGCGTGGCCTCGGGCAAGGCGCTTCTCGCCGCGGCGGGCCTGGGCGTTCCGGCACTGCAGGAGTGCCTGGGCGCGCTGGAGCCGCACACAAAGAACAGCATCACCGACTTCGACACCCTTTTCAGCGAACTGGAACGCTCCCGCGCCCGTGGTTATGCAGAGAACCGCGAGGAATGGCGCATCGGCGTCTGCGGCCTCGGCGTGCCCGTGCTCAATGCACGCGGCGAGGCCGTGGCGGCCGTCGGCATGAGCGTGCCCTCGATCCGCTTCGCGCGCACGCAGGCGCGCGGGCTGGCCGATCACCTGATGGCCTGCGCGCGCGATGCCAGCGTCACGCTGGGCTATCGCGTGGGCGCCGCACCGGCCGGGCCGTCGCCGATGTCCACCATAAAGAGAAGGAGACCCGAATGAAGTTGTTCTTCGCTCCCTGGCTGCGCGCCGGGATGCTGGCTCTAGTCACCCTCGCAGCTCCCTTTGCCGCGCAGGCAGACAACGCAGGCGACTATCCGACGAAGCCCATCCGCCTCGTCGTGCCCTACCCGCCCGGCGGCGGCACCGACGTGATCGCGCGCATCGTGCAGGAGCGCTTCTCGGCCCTGCTCGGCCAGCAGGTGCTCATCGACAACCGCGGCGGTGCGGCGGGCTCGATCGGCACCGAGCTGGTGGCGAAGTCAGCGCCCGACGGCTACACGGTGCTCTTCACGTTGTCGTCGCACACCATCAACCCCGCCATCTACGCCAAGCTGGGCTTCGACACCGCGAAGGACTTCGCGCCCGTGGGCATGGTCGCCTCGCTGCCGCAGATCCTGGTGGCCAACACGCAGTTTCCGGCGAACACGGTGGCGGAACTGGTCGCGCTGGCCAAGGCCAAGCCCGACAGCATCTCCTTCGCCTCCGTGGGCAACGGCTCGCCCGGGCACCTGGCGGGCGAGCTGCTGAAGCTGCGCACCGGCACGCAGATGACGCACGTGCCCTACCGCGGCGGCGGCCCGGCCGTGACCGATGTGATGGGCGGGCAGGTGCCGCTGCTGTGGGTGTCGATTCCGGCGGCCGCGCAGTTCGTGAAGGCTGGCAAGCTCAAGGCGCTCGCCGTCTCCACCACCAGGCGCAGCGCGGCCTTCCCCGACGTGCCGACGATGCAGGAGGCCGGCATTGCCGACTTCGACGTCGACTCCTGGTACGCCGTGTTCGTGCCCGCCAAGACGCCCAAGCCCGCCATCGACAGGCTCAACCGCGTGATCAACACCGTCGTCAAGGAACCGGAGATCCGCGACAAGCTGCTGGCACAGGGCAGCGAAGGCGTGGGCGGAACGCCCGACCAGCTCGGCAAGGTCGTGACCGCCGAACTCGTGCGCTGGCAGAAGCTCGCCAAGGAAGCCAACATCAAGGTGGACTGAGCTCCACACGTACCCATGGAACATCCGAACACCCCCTCCTCCCCCATCGCCGAACTGGTGGCGCGCGCCCGCGCTGCGCAGCGCATCTACGAGACCTGGTCGCAGGCGCAGGTCGACACCGCCGTGGTCGCGGCGGGCTGGGCCATCATCGAGCCCGCGCGCAACCGCGAGCTGGCCGAGCTGGCCGTGAAGGACACCGGCGTGGGCAACGTCGAGGACAAGGTGCGCAAGAACCACCGCAAGACCTTCGGCCTGCTGCGCGACCTGCACGGCGCGCGCTCGGTCGGCGTGATCGCCGAAGACCCGGCGCGCGGCATCGTCGAGATCGCGCGGCCCGTGGGTGTGGTGTGCGCCATCACGCCCTCGACCAACCCGGGCGCCACGCCAGCCAACAAGATCATCAATGCGCTGAAGGGACGCAACGCGGTCATCGTGGCGCCGTCGCCGAAAGGCTGGTCGACGGCGGCGCGGCTCATCGAATTCATCCACCAGCAGTTCGACCGCATCGGCGCGCCGCGCGACCTGGTGCAGCTGCTGCCCGCGCCGGTCAACAAGCAGTCGACCGCCGAGCTGATGCGGCTGTGCGACCTGGTGGTGGCCACGGGCTCGCAGGCCAACGTGCGCGCAGCCTATGCAAGCGGCACACCGGCCTTCGGCGTGGGCGCGGGCAACGTGGCGGGCATCGTCGACGAGACGGCGGATGTCGAAGCGGCGGCCGATCGCATCGTGCGCTCCAAGACCTTCGACAACGCGACCAGCTGCTCGTCGGAGAACAGCCTCGTCGTCGTCGATGCGGTGCGCGCGAAGATGCTCTCGGCGCTGAAGGACCGTGGCGCCGTCATGCTCGCCGACGCGCAGAAGGCCACGCTGCAGAAGCTGATGTGGCCCGAGGGCAAGCTCTCTGCCGCGGTCATCGGCCAGTCGGCACGCACCATCGCCGAGCGCGCGGCCGAGGTCGACGGCGCGAACCGCGCCGCCTGGCAGGCGATTGCCGAGGCCGACCCGCGCATCCTCATGGTGGCCGAGGACGGCGTGGGCCACGACCACCCCTTCTCCGGCGAAAAGCTGAGCCCGGTGCTCGCGGTGTATGCGGCGCGCGACTTCGACGAGGCTGCCGCCACCGTGGCGCATATCTATTCGTACGAAGGCGCCGGCCACTCGGTGGGCCTGCACAGCGCGATGCCTGAACGCGCGCTCACGCTGGGCCTCACGCTGCCGGTGTCGCGCGTGATCGTCGACCAGGCGCACTGCATCGCCACCGGCGGCAGCTTCGACAACGGGCTGCCGTTCTCGCTGTCGATGGGCTGCGGCACCTGGGGCAGGAACAACTTCTCCGACAACATGAACTACCGCCACTACCTGAACATCACGCGCGTGTCGCGCCCGATTCCCGAGGTGGTGCCAAGCGAGGAAGACATCTTCGGCACCTTCTTCGCCAGCCACGGCGCGAACTGACGATGACGGCGGCCGCGACCACGGTGCATGCGCTGATCGAGCGCCAGGCACACGAGCAGCCGCACGCGGTGTACGCGCGCGCCACGGAATCGGAACGGCACATCACCTACGGCGAACTCGCGCGCGGATGCCGCCGAGTCTCGGCCGTGCTGCGCGGGCTCGGCATGCAGCCGGGCGACACGGTGTCCGTCGTCATGCCCAACGGCCTGCAGACACTGCGGCTGCTGCTGGGCGCGATGCACGGCGGGTTCCGCGTGAACCCGGTCAACCTGCTGTCGCAGCCCGAGCAGATGCACTTCGTGCTCTCGCACTCCGACTGCCGCCTGGTCTGCGTCGCACCCGAGTGGGAGTCGCGCGTGCGCGGCATCGTCGAAACCTTCGACCGGCCAGTGGGGCTGGTCGTGGTCGACCCCGAGGGCGACGCGCTGCCCGGCGAGGAAGAAGCCGCTGCCGACGTGCCGCCGCCCTCGCCCGATGCGGTCGCGCTGCTGATGTACACCTCGGGCACCACCGGCAACCCCAAGGGCGTGATGCTCACGCAGCGCAACCTGGCGGCGAATGCGCATGCCATCAGCATCGAGCACCAGCTGCGACCTTCCGACCGCGTGCTGGCGGTGCTGCCGCTCTATCACATCAACGCCTTCACCGTGACCATGCTCGCGCCGCTGGCGCACGGCGGCAGCCTCGCGATGCCACCGAAGTTCTCGGCTGGCCGCTTCTGGGAACAGGCCACGCAGACGCAATGCAGCTGGATCAACGTGGTGCCCACCATGATCTCGTACCTGCTCGAAGGCCCAAGGCCGCCGCTCGCGCAGACGCTGTCGATCCGCTTCTGCCGCTCGGCCTCGGCCGCGCTGCCGCCGGAGCATCTGCGCGCGTTCGAGCAGATGTTCGGCGTCGGCATCGTCGAGACCATGGGGCTCACCGAGACGGCAGCGCCTTCGTTCTCCAATCCGATGGATCCGGCCGCGCGCAAGCTCGGCTCCGTGGGCCGTGCCTCGGGCTGCATCGCCGGCGTGGTGGATGCGCAGCTCGCGGCCGTGCCCGACGGCACCACCGGCGAGCTCGTCATCCGCGGGCCCAACGTGATGCTGGGCTACTACAAGAACGAGGAAGCCACCCGCGCGAGCTTCACGCCCGACGGCTGGCTGCGCACCGGAGACCTGGGCCATCGCGACGAGGACGGCTTCTTCTTCGTCACCGGCCGCATCAAGGAGCTCATCATCAAGGGCGGCGAGAACATCGCGCCGCGCGAGATCGACGAGGCCCTGCTGAAGCATCCCGCCGTGCTCGAGGCCGTTTCCGTGGGCGTGCCCGACCGCCACTACGGCCAGGAGATCGGCGTGTGCGTCGTGCTGCGCGAAGGCAGCGCCTGCACCGAGGAACAGCTACGCGAGTTCGCCGCCACCGTGCTCGGCCGCTACAAGGCCCCGGGCCACTACCGCTTCGTGCAGGACCTGCCGCGCGGCCCTTCGGGAAAGGTGCAGCGGCTGAAGCTGATGCCGCTCTTTCAGGCATGACGGCTGCCGAACTGCTGGTGCCGCCGCTGGCGCCGGCAACGCTCGCCTACAGCCTGTGCGTGGTGTTCGCGGCCGGCATCGTGCGCGGCTTCGCGGGCTTCGGCTTCTCCGCCATCACCGTCGCGGGCATGTCGCTGGTGATCTCGCCCGCGCTCGTGGTGCCGGCTATCTTCATGCTGGAGATCCTCGCCAGCCTGAGCCAACTGCGCGGCATCGCGCGCGACGTCGACCTGCCATGGCTGGGCTGGCTGATGCTCGGCAACCTGATCTGCATTCCCATCGGCGTGGCGCTGCTCGCATGGCTGCCCGAGACGCCGCTGCGCCTTCTGATCGGCGTGCTGCTGATGGCCGCCGCCTTGCTGCTGCGCGGCGGCGCACACGTCGCACTGGAACCCACGCGCGGCCTGCGCCTCACGGCCGGCCTGGCCTCAGGCTTCATCAACGGCGTCGCGGCCATCGGCGGCATCGCGGTCGCGGTGCTGCTGAGCACCGCGAAGATGGCCCCCGCCGCGCTGCGCGCCACGCTGATCGCACTGCTGCTCTTCAGCGACGTGGTGTCGCTGATCAGCGCGGCGCTGATGCCCTCGTCGGCGCATGCCTCGGGCAACCTACTGGGGCCGGACACGCTCAAGTGGGCGCTGTGGCTGGCGCCTGCGATGCTCGCCGGCATCTGGTGGGGGCAGCGCTCGTTCAAGGGCGTGTCGCCGGAGCAGTTCAGGCGGCAGGTGTTGAATCTGCTGATCGGGTTGGCGGCGGTGAGTGTGGTGCGGTCGGTGGTCGGGCTGATCTGGTGAAGACTGTCGGCGATCAGGCCGGCGGCGCCATCAGCCCCGCGTCATACGCTTCGCAATAGAGCCCCCAGTCCTCCACCACCTGCGCCGCACACTGATGCGCCGCATCCAGCAAGTCCCCGCGCCACGATTTCGCCGACGCGCCGAAGTCGATAAGCGCATCGGCGATGGCCGAGCCCTGTCGGCCCGAGCTGCGCAGTTGCGCCCACGCCATGAGCTGGCCCATCTCGGCGATCACGCCGCGGATGTCGGCGAGGCGTGTGCGGTTCACGTCGAGCATCACGCGGTCTTCGCTGGGCTGGAGGCCGCGCAGCACGTACGAAGACTTGCGCCCGACGATGGGGTGCAGGAAGGCCATCGACACGGCCTGCATGCGGCGCTGCAGGCCGACCACGCGGTGCGCCTCTGAAGACCATTCGGGCTGCTTCGTCTTCTTCAGGTGCGGCACGAGCGAGGATGGCAGCGCCTGCTTCAGGTCGAGCAGGAAGTTGGCGTCGGGCGAGCCCTTGCCTTCGATCAGCACGATGTAGCGCTCCACGCCGAGGCTGCCGGTGCCGGCGATGCGGCGGGCCACGTCGAGCACCTTGAAGAAGCCGGGGTCGGGCTGCGAGGCGGCGAAGTTGTCTATGAGCCTGGTGACCCGCTCGCGCTGCGCCTCGGTGGCCTGCAGCGCGTGCTTGCCGTCGCAGCGGATGGAGCGCCTGCGGCCCTTGCGGTCGCTGCGCCGGTCGAGGAACGCGGGGCGGGTGCGCGCCTTGAGGGTGTCGAGCAGGTCCTTGACGAGGCCGCCGGCGGTGTCGCGCTCGATCCAGCGGGCCTTGCCCGGCACGAGCGCGCCGGCATAGGCATCGAGGAAGGTCTTGCACAGGGCATCTGCATCGGCGGTGCTCTTGCACAGGCCCTCGCCCGCCACCAGGATGCTCGAGAGGAAGCGCACCAGCTCCCACGTCACCGGCGCGAGCGCGGCTTCGTCGAAGTCGTTGAGGTCGAAGTAGACGAGCCGGTTGTCGCCCTTGTAGCTGCCGAAGTTCTCCAGGTGCGCGTCGCCGCACAGCCATGCCGCCGGTGCCTTGGAGAACAGCGTGCCGGCCGGCAGGCGGTCATAGAACAGGTGGCAGGTGCCGCGCAGGAAGACGAAGGGGCTGGAGCGCAGGTTGGCGTATTTCATCGCCAGCCTCTCGGGGTCGCGCCCGGCGTTGAAGCTGCGGATGGTCTTGGCGGCGTTGGGCATGCGTTGCGTTCTTTCTCCTGCGCTTGTCGCGAGCGGCGGATTCTGCGGCTGCGTACCCACTCGAAGCTGACGAAGCCCAAGACAGGCTTCGGCGCCGGCGCTCAGAGCAGCCCGGTCATCTTCTGCGCCGCCGCCTTCAGCGCGTCGATGCGCTGGAGGGCGTCGTCCATCGACATGCGCGCCGTCGGCGCATGCACCGCCAGCGCGGCACGCACTGCCCCGGCCGCGTCGCGCACCGGCACGGCCACCGCCACGAGGCCGGCGATGAACTCCTCGTTGTCGCGCGAATGGCCCCGCTTCGCGATCGCCTCGCACTCGGCGCGCAGCGCATCTGCACTGGTGATGCTGTTGGGCGTCATGCGCTCCAGCGGCAGTCCGCCGATGAACGCATCGCGCGCCTTCGTCGGCATCAGCGCCAGGAAGAGCTTGCCGCTGGCCGTGCAGTGCAGCGGCACGTGCGAGCCCACGTCGAGCGTCAGGCGCAGCGGCCACTGGGCTTCCACGCGGTCGAGGTACAACACCTGGGCGCCGTCGAGCGTGGTGAGGTTGCAGGTCTCGCCCACCTCGCGCACCAGCGCCGACAGCACCTCGTGCCGCAGTCCGCGCACCACGCCGTGGTTCAGCGTGTCGAAGGCCAGCCGGCGCAGCGCCGGGCCGACGGTGAAGGAGCGCTCGTCCACGTCGCGCGCGAGGAAACCCGTGGACAGCAGCTGGGTGCAGATTCGGTGCGCCGTGCCCTTGGGCAGGCCGAGCTGCGCGGCCAGTTCGGCCAGCGTCAGGGCCCGGCCTTCGTTGGCGAGCAGCGCCAGCAGGCGCAGGCTGCGCTCGGCCGAGGAACCGGAGGCGGAGGCCGAGGCGGATTCCGCCTCCTCCGGGGGAATCGCCGCGGCGGATGCGCGCGCAGAACGTGACATGCAGATAAGCCTTATGGGTTGGCCTGGGAAACAGCCAGGCGGGGCGATTGTTCCACCGCTCGGCCTTCCGGGCATTCCCGAAACTCCGGACGCAGCTTGCGTTCGCCGACGCATGCAGCATTCAAAGCATCGATAAAAGCTCGCTTCGTAAACAAAAATCCGTCATTTGTTATCAAAAACAAAAAAGAAAGGGGCAAGACTTAAGAATCAGCATTCATGGCCGAAAAGAAAGGCACGGAAATCAGCCGCTCCAGAACGCGGCGCTTCCGGCAATGCGCATTGCCCTTTTCTCTTCCTTCTCTGCGGAATTGGACCCATGAAGACTCTCTCGACCCGGAAACTGCTCGCCGGGACTTTCACCGTACTCGTGCTGCTGGTGCTGCTCGTGAGCCTGCTGGCCCAGCGTTCGCTGAGTGCGGCCGACCATCGATTCTCGGGATACATCGCCGGCATCGCGCACCGGCAGGCGCTGGCCACCGGCATCAGCGTCGCGGCCAGCCAGCGGGCCATCGGCGTGCGCGACATGGTGCTTCTGGGCCACCGGTCCGATCGCGAGTCGGCCAAGGCGATGGCGGTCGGCAGCAACGAACAGCTGGCATCGAGCCTGAAGCAGCTCAAGGAAGCGCTCGAAGCCGGGGAAGACATCACGGCGCGCGAGCGGGCCATCTTTGCCAGGATCGAAAAGATCGAGAGGGAGTACCTGCCCATCGCGCTGTCCATCGTCGAACTCGCGGGCACCGGAAAGCGCGAGGAGACCATCGAGAAGATGAACGTCGAGTGCAGGCCGCTGCTGGTGCAACTTCTCGCCGCCTCGAAGGAATACACGGACCACAACGAAGAGATATCCCGCACGAGCGTCGAGGCGTCCGCGGCGGCGTACTCCAGGCAGCGGGTGCTGCTGCTCGCCCTGAGCATCTTTGCCGTGCTTGCCGCCGTGGCGCTGGGCGTCTTCATTGCGCGCCGCCTTTTCGCGGCTCTTGGCGACGAGCCGGCCAAGCTCAGCGTGGCTGCCCACAAGGTGGCCCAGGGCGATCTGAGCGAAATCGACGGCGCGCACGATGCCCCCGAGGGCAGCGTGCTGGCCTCCATGGCCGTCATGCAGCGCCAGCTGGTCGGCCTCATCGGCCAGGTCCGCTCTTCCGCCGACAGCATCGCCGCCGCGAGCGCCGAGATCGCCCATGGCAACAACGACCTTTCCCGCCGAACGGAGTCGCAGGCGTCCTCGCTCGAGGAAACCGCGGCCTCCATGGAAGAACTCAATTCCACCGTCAGGCGCAATGCCGACAACGCCACCGAAGCCAACAGGCTCGCCGACGGCGCGAGCAGCGTGGCCATGCGCGGCGGCGAAGTCGTGGTGCAGGTGGTGGAGACGATGAAGAGCATCAACGACAGCAGCAGGCGGATCGCCGACATCATCGGCGTGATCGACGGCATCGCCTTCCAGACCAACATCCTCGCGCTGAACGCGGCCGTCGAGGCCGCGCGCGCGGGCGAGCGGGGGCGAGGCTTTGCCGTGGTCGCGTCCGAGGTGCGCAATCTCGCGAGCCGGTCGGCCGACGCCGCCAAGGAGATCAAGGCACTGATCAGCGCGAGCGTCGATCGTGTCGAGACCGGCTCGGCGCTGGTGGACCGCGCCGGAGTCACCATGTCGGAAGTCGTCGAATCCATCAGGCGGGTCGCGGACATCGTCGGCGAGATCAGCACGGCCAGCTCGGAGCAGAGCGTCGGCGTCGCGCAGGTCAGCGAGGCGGTGGTGCAGCTGGACCAGGCGACGCAGCAGAACGCCGCGCTGGTCCAGGAAAGCGCGGCCGCGGCCGGAAGCATGAAGTTCCAGGCCGACCAGCTGGTGGAGGCTGTCTCGGTCTTCCGGATCAAGACGGGACGTCCCGAATTCGCTGCTGTGGAGGGCACCGCACTCGCCTTCCAGATCTCGGCGGAAGGCGCCACGGCCTAGGAACCGGGGACCGTCCAGGCGGCTGGTCATTCGGGTAAACCTTAAAAACGGAACATTGCGTTCCGAAAATCAATGTCCTAGGATTGGTTCGAACGAGGCGCTCGCCTTCCAGAACTTCCCCCGGGATCCATTGCATGCCTGAAGAAGAGTTCGACTACATCGTCGTCGGCGCGGGCTCCGCCGGCTGCGTGCTCGCCGGCCGGCTCAGCGAAGACCCAGCCACGCGCGTGCTGCTGCTGGAAGCGGGGCCGGCGGACCGGTCGCTGTGGATCCACCTGCCCATCGGCTACGGCAAGACGATGTGGAGCCCCACCTACAACTGGCGCTTCGAGACCGACCCCGACCCGAACATGAACGGCCGGCGCATCTACTGGCCGCGCGGCAAGACGCTGGGCGGATCGAGTTCGATCAACGGCCTGATCTACATCCGCGGCCAGCGCGAGGACTACGACCACTGGGCTGCGCTGGGCAACGCCGGCTGGAGCTACGACGAGGTGCTGCCCTACTTCATCCGCTCCGAAGGCAACCAGCGCGGCGGCGACGCCTTCCATGGCGGCGAGGGGCCGCTGAAGGTTTCGGACATCGCCGCGAAGCACGAGCTGATCGAGGCCTTCATCGACGGCGCAGGGCAGACCGGCGTGCCGCGCACCGACGACTTCAACGGCGCCGCGCAGGAAGGCGCGGGCTACTACCAGCTCACCACTCACAAGGGCTGGCGCTGCAGCACGGCCAAGGCATACCTGACGCCGGCGGTGAAGCGGCGGCCCAACCTGCGCATCGAAACCGAGGCGATGGCCGAGCGGCTGCTGTTCGACGGCAGGCGCGCTGCCGGCATCACCTACCGCCAGGGCGGCCAGCTGAAGACCGCGCGCTGCCGCGCGGAGGTGCTGCTGTCGGCGGGCTCGCTGCAGTCGCCGCAGCTGCTGCAGCTCTCGGGCATCGGGCCGCGCGCGCTGCTCGATCGCTTCGGCATTCCGGTGCAGCACGAGCTGCCCGGCGTCGGCGAGAACCTGCAGGACCACCTGCAGATTCGCCTGGGCTACGAATGCACCAAGCCCATCACCACCAACGACCAGCTCAACTCCTGGTTCGGACAGATGGGCATGGGCCTCGAATGGCTGCTGCACCGCACCGGCCCGCTGGCGGTGGGCATCAACCAGGGCGGCTGCTTCATGCGCGCGCTGAAGGACGCCGAGGGCCGGCCGGTGGCGGCCACGCCCGACATCCAGTTCCACGTCGCCACGCTCTCGGCCGACATGGCAGGCGGCAAGGTGCATCCGTACTCGGGCTTCACGATGTCGGTGTGCCAGCTGCGGCCCGAATCGCGCGGCCACGTGCGGATCCGCTCGCTCGACGCGGCCGAGCCGCCCGAGATGCAGCCGAACTATCTTTCCACCGAACTCGACCGCGCGACCACCGTGGCCGGCGTGAAGGCGGCGCGCGCGATCACCGACTCGCCCGCGATGCGCCCCTACGTGAAGCGCGAGGTAAAGCCGGGCCCAGGCGCAGTGAGTGACGCCGACCTGCTGGAGTTCTGCCGCAACAACGGCGCCACCATCTTCCACCCCACCGGCACCTGCCGCATGGGCGCGGACGCGCTCGCGGTCGTCGATGCGCGCCTGCGCGTGCACGGCGTGGCGGGGTTGCGCGTGATCGACTGCTCGGCGATGCCGACGCTGGTGTCGGGCAACACCAACGCACCCGCCGTGATGATGGCCGAGAAGGCCGTCGACCTGATCAGAGAGGACGCGAGAGCGGCAGCGGCCGCGCACTGAGTTCCCGTTTCGAACCCCACGGTCCGCAGAGACCGCCACGACAAACCTCATCGGAGACAGACATGAGTACAAGCGACGAGAAAGCGATTCGCAGGGTGGTGGTTTCGGCCCTGGTGGGCGCCACCATCGAGTGGTACGACTTCTTCCTGTACGGCGTGGTGGCCGGCATCGTGTTCAACAAGCTCTACTTCCCCGGCAGCGACCCGGTGGTGTCGACCTTGCTGGCCTACACCACCTTCGCGGTGGGCTTCGTCACGCGGCCGCTGGGCGGCGTGATCTTCGGCCACTTCGGCGACAAGATCGGCCGCAAGAGCATGCTCGTCATCACGCTCATGATCATGGGCGTGGCCACCTTCCTCATCGGCCTGGTGCCCACCTACGCGCAGATCGGCATTGCGGCGCCGCTGCTGCTGTTGCTGCTGCGCGTGGCGCAGGGCATCGGCCTGGGCGGTGAATGGGGCGGCGCGGTGCTCATGGCGTACGAATACGCGCCGAAGGAGAAGCGCGGCTTCTACGCCTCGCTGCCGCAGATCGGCCTGGCCATCGGCCTTTGCATGGCCTCGGGCGTGGTGGCGGTGCTGTCGTGGCTGCTGACCGACGAGCAGTTCCTCTCCTGGGGCTGGCGCATCGCCTTCCTGATCTCGGGCGTAATGGTGATGGTGGGCATGTACATCCGCCTGCACGTGAAGGAAACGCCGGAGTTCGCGGCGGTGAAGGCGCGCAACGCCGAGCTGCGCATTCCCTTCATGGACATGCTGCGCCGCTACCCCGGCAACGTGCTCAAGGGTATGGGCGCGCGCTACATCGACGGGGTGTTCTTCAACATCTTCGGCGTGTTCTCCATCAACTACCTCACGAGCACCATCAAGATCAGCCGCACCGAGGCGCTGCTGGGCGTGATGGCCGCGGCGGTGGTGATGTGCTTCGCCATTCCCTTCTTCGGCCGCATGTCCGACCGGCTGGGCCGCCCGCGCGTGTACATGTGGGGTTCGCTCATCACGGCCGTTTCGGCATTCCCGGGCTTCTGGCTCATGACGCACAGCGGCGGCAACGTGCTGCTGGTGTGGCTGTCGATCATCGTGCCCTTCGGCATCCTGTATGCGTCGGTGTACGGGCCCGAGGCCGCCCTCTTCTGCGACCTGTTCGACGCGAAGGTGCGCTACACGGGCATCAGCTTCGTCTACCAGTTCTCGGGCATCTTCGCCTCGGGCATCACGCCGATCATCGCGACCGCGCTGCTCAAGTCCGGCGGCGGCCAGCCGTGGCAGATCTGCCTGTACGTGCTGTTCGCGGGTGTGGTGTCGGCGGTGTGCGCGTGGATGATCGGGCGCAGCGCCTCGCCCGCGGATTCGCCTGTGGCCGTGGCTTCGCGCTGAGGGCCCTTCGGCTTCGCCTCAAGGAGCCCCGCTGCCCATGCCGAGGGCACGCATCACGGCAGCGGTACGAGTTTCCACGCCCAGCTTCACGTACACGTGCTCCAGGTGCTTGTGCACCGTGCGCGGGCTGATCTGGAGCAGGGCGGCGATCTCGGCGTCGGTCTTGCCGCAGGAGAGCCAGCGCATGACGTCGCCCTCGCGCGGCGTGAGGCCGGCAGGCGGTGAAACGGCGGGAGCCGGTGCGTCGGCACGGCAGGCCAGCCGGTACAGCAGCGCCACCGCCACCGCATGCTCCAGCCCTGCGCGGCGGTAGTGGTCGGCCTGCATCGAGGCGCGGCGGAACTCGCGCCGTCGCGGCGCCTTTGCCGGGATGCGGCGGATTGCATGCACGCCGCGGTGCCGCACGGGCGATTGTCCGGATTCGAGTTGCTCCAGCAGGCGAAGTGCGCTTGCGCAATCGCCGCGCGTGAGATGCGTCATGGCGTGCCCCTTGTCTCGCTTTCTTCTTCGTGCCGCATACGCATTGCTGCGTATGGCGCCTGCATGCATCGGGACGGACGATGGCCGATGTCCCTCTGCCGCGAACCCAGTATAGGCAGGCAGGGGGCGCGCGAGCCGTCCGCCGGCGAAGGGGAAACACATGGCTATCGACGAAACAAGGCTTAACGCGTTCATGGGTAACTTCGTCCATGACATCGGCGCCGTGATGCACGCCGCAACCATCGTCGTGGGCGACCAGCTCGGGCTTTACAAGGAAATGGCGAAGGGCCCCGGCACCGTGGAAGAGCTGGCCAAACGCACCGAGACCGATCCGCGCTACCTGCGCGAATGGCTTTCGGCACAGGCCGCGAGCGGCTACGTCGAGTACGACCCGAAGGGCGAGCGCTTCTCGCTCACCGAGGAGCAGGCCTTCGCGCTCGCCGAGGAAGGCAGCCCGGCCTTCGTGCCCGGCGCCTTCCAGATCGCGGTGGCGCAGTTCAAGGCCGTGCCCAAGATGGTCCAGGCCATGCGCACGGGCCTGGGCATCGGCTGGCACGAGCACGACCCCGCCCTCTTCCACGGCACCGAGCGCTTCTTCAGGCCGGGCTATGCGGCCAACCTGGTAAGCCAGTGGATCCCGGCGCTCGAAGGCGTTCCGGCCGCGCTCGAACGCGGCGCGCGCGTGGCCGACGTGGGCTGCGGGCATGGCGCGTCCACGCTGCTGATGGCGCAGGCCTATCCCGAGTCGAGCTTCGTCGGCTTCGACTACCACGCGCCGTCGATCGAGCGTGCGCGCGAGACAGCGCGCAAGGCCGGCATCGAAGATCCGAAGCGGCTGAGCTTCGAGGTTGCGAGCGCGAAGGACTTTCCAGGCAAGGACTACGACCTGGTGGCCTTCTTCGACTGCCTGCACGACATGGGCGACCCGGTGGGCGCGGCGGCGCACGTGCGCGCCAGCCTCAAGCCGCAGGGCACATGGATGCTGGTGGAGCCCTTCGCCAACGACCGGCTGGAGGACAACATGAACCCCGTGGGGCGCGTCTTCTATTCGGCGTCGAACTTCATCTGCACGCCGGCCTCGCGCTCGCAGGAAGTGGGCCTGTGCCTCGGTGCGCAGGCCGGCGAGGCGCGCCTTCGCGACGTGGCCTCCAAGGGCGGCTTCGCGCACTTCCGCCGCGCCAGCGAAACGCCCTTCAACCTCATATTCGAAGCACGTCCCTGAGGACATCCAAGGAGCCGCCATGCCACGCCAATACATCGACTGCCGCGAGTACCCGAGCACGACGAACTGCAGCGTCGCGCTGAGCGCCGACAGCGAGAGCGAACTGCTCGATGCCGCGGTGCAGCACGCCGTGACCGTCCACGGCCACACCGACACGCCGGAGCTGCGCAAGCAGCTCGCCAGCCTGTTCAAGACAGGCACGCCGCCGCTGCAAGCACCGGCACAGAAGGCGCCTGCCTGACGCCCCCGGCAGAACGACGACCGCCGCTGCATGTGCGGCGCTGAATACCTTCGATTGAACGCCGGCGTGCGCCGCACCAGGAAAACCGCGCACGCCGCTTGAACGCGCCCCTGCCCGCCAAGCGCGCTTTGCGAAGTCGCGCTATGGTTCGCTGCCACCCACGGCGAACCACACGAAGAAAGAAGGCGGGGCCCATGATCGACATCAACATCAACGGCAAGTCCGTTGCCCTCGACGCACCCGACGACATGCCCCTGCTCTGGGCATTGCGCGACATCGTCGGACTCACCGGCACCAAGTTCGGCTGCGGCATCGCCCAGTGCGGCGCCTGCACCGTGCACCTCGACGGCCAGCCCGTTCGATCGTGCGTGCTGCCGGTGGGCTCCATCGGCAAAAAGGCCGTCACCACCATCGAGGCCGTCGCGCAGACGCCCGCGGGCAAGAGCATCCAGAAGGCCTGGCTCGACGTCGACGTGGTGCAGTGCGGCTACTGCCAGTCGGGCCAGATCATGTCGGCCGCCGCGCTGATACAGCGCACGCCCAACCCGAGCGACGCCGACATCGACCTGGCCATGTCGGGCAACGTCTGCCGCTGCTGTACCTACTCGCGCATCCGCGCGGCCATCAAGCAGGCCGCCACGGGCAAGGCCGAGGTGCTGCAGTCGGTGGCGGTGATGCCGGCAAGGAGCGCATCGTGAGCGCCGCGGCGGGCACCGTCAGCCGCCGCGCGGCCCTGCAGGCAGGCGGCCTCGCGCTGGCCTTCACCTGGATCGGCGGCGGCAAGGCCTTCGCCGCGATCAGCCCCAGGCAGCAGCCGGGCGACGCGGCCGCCGCGCTCGCCGACGGCAACCCGGCCTTCGCCCCCAACGCCTTCATCCGCATCGATGCCGACGGCGGCGTGCGCCTCGTGATGCCGATGGCCGAGATGGGCCAGGCGATCTACACCGGCTCGGCGATGCTGCTGGCCGAGGAACTCGGCGTCGAGCTCGATCAGGTGCGCGTGGAACACTCGCCGGCGAACGAGGCGCTCTACGGCATGCCGCTGCTCGGCGGTCAGATCACCGGCGGTTCGACCAGCACGCGCGGCACCTTCGGCGTCCTGCGCGAGGCCGGTGCCGTGGCGCGCACGCTGCTGGTGAGTGCCGCCGCCGCGCAGTGGAAGGTCGAGCCCGAAAGCTGCGCGGTGGCGCGCGGCGTGGTGAGCCACGCGGCTTCGGGCCGGCAGCTCGGCTTCGGCGCGCTCGCAAGTGCCGCCGCGAAACTGCCGATGCCGGCCAAGGTGGCGCTGAAGGAGCCGAAGGACTTCAGGCTCATCGGCCAGCCGCTGCGCCGCGTCGATTCGGCGGGCAAGGTCGACGGCAGCGTGCAGTTCGGCATCGACGTGCGCGTGCCGGGCATGAAGGTCGCGACGGTCAAGGCGAGCCCCACGCTGGGCGGCGTGCTGGACTCGGTGGAGGACAAGGCGGCGCGGGCGATTCCCGGCGTGATCGACGTGCTGCGCATCAAGGATGCGGTGGCCGTGGTCGGCGAGCATTTCTGGGCCGCCAAGCGCGGCCTCGAGGCGCTGAAGCCGCAGTGGACGCCGGGGCGCAACGCCACGCTCACCACGCAGCAGTTGCGCGACGATCTGGCAAATGCACTGGCCAAGGACAAGGCTATCGTCGGCAAGGAAACCGGCAAGCGGCCCGAAGGCACGCTTGTGCAGTCCACCTACGACCTGCCGATGCTGGCCCACGCGACCATGGAGCCGCTCAACACCACGGTGCACGTGCGGCCCGACGGCTGCGACGTATGGGTGGGCACGCAGGTGCCGGCGCGCTGCGTGAGCGTGGCCGCGAAGATCACCGGCCTGGCCGAAGACAAGGTGGTGCTGCACAACCAGTACCTGGGCGGCGGCTTCGGCCGGCGGCTGGAGACCGACTCGGTCGAGCAGGCCGTGGCCTTCGCGAAACAGGTGCCCTACCCGCTCAAGGTGGTGTGGACGCGCGAGGAAGACATCCGCCACGACATCGTGCGCCCCATGTACCACGACGAGATCTCGGCTGTGGTGGACGGCGAAGGCCGCATCCAGTGGTTCGGCGACCGCATCTCGGGCGGCACGGTGCTGGGCCGCTGGGCGCCCGCGTTCATGGGCAAGGACGGCATGGACAGCGACCTGATCGAATGCGTGGCCGAGCCCTGCTACGACCTGCCGAACCTGAAGGTCGAGTGGGTGCGGCACGACATGCCGCCGGGCCTGAACGTCGGCTGGTGGCGCGGCGTGGGCCCCACGCACAACCTCTTCGTGATGGAGAGCTTCATCGACGAGCTGGCGCACCGCGCCAAGAAAGACCCGGTGGCCTACCGGCGCGCGATGCTGCAGAAGAACCCGCGCACGCTCGCGGTGCTCGACCTCGCGGCCAGCAAGGCCGGCTGGGGCCAAGGCACTCTGCCGGCGCGCGTGGGGCGCGGCGTGGCGGTGGGCGATGCCTTCGGCAGCCGCGTGTGCGCCATCGTCGAGGCAGAGGTTTCGCCGCAGGGCGAGGTGCGCATGCGGCGCGCGGTGGTCGCGCTCGACTGCGGCATCGCGGTGAACACCGGCTCCATCGAGGCGCAGATACAGGGCGGGCTGCTGTTCGGGCTGAGCGCCGCGCTCTACAGCGAGATCACGCTGCGCGACGGCGCCATCGAGCAGAGCAACTTCCACGACTACCGCACGCTGCGCATCAACGAGTCGCCGCCGATCGAACTGCACATGGTGAAGAGCGCCGAGGCGCCCGGCGGGCTCGGCGAAGTCGGCACCGCCATCGCCGCGCCGGCGCTGGCCAACGCGATCTTCGCCGCCACCGGCGTGCGCCTGCGCTCGCTGCCGGTGAACCGCGCGCTGCTGGCGCAGGACAAGGAGGCGATGAAGAAGAAGATCGCCGAAGCCCCGCACGACGAAGGGAGGTCGGCATGAAGCGCTTTCTCAAGGTGCTGGTGGCGCTGCTCGTCATCGGCGCGGCGCTCTATTTCTTCCTGAACCGTACGGACGGCTCCGCGGGCGAAGCGCCCGTGCTGGCCGGTGCGCCGGTCGACGCGGCGCTGCTCGTGCGCGGCGAGTACCTCACCAAGGCCGCCGACTGCATCGCATGCCACACGGTGCCCGGCGGCAAGGGCCAGCCCTTCGCGGGGGGCCTGCCCTTCGTGCTGCCGTTCGGCACGATCTATTCGTCGAACATCACGGCCGACCCCGAAACGGGCATTGGCAAGTGGAGCGACGACCAGTTCGTGCGCGCGCTGCACGACGGCGTGCGCGCCGACGGCAAGCGCCTGTACCCGGCCTTCCCGTACACCTCGTACACCGCGCTGAGCCGCGCCGACGTGCTCGCGATCAAGGCCTACCTCTTCAGCCTGCCCAAGGTGAACCAGCCGAACCGGGAGGCCGACCTCGGCTTCCCGTTCAACCAGCGCTGGGCCATGGGCTTCTGGAACGCGGGCTTCTTCAAGAGCGCCCGCTTCGAGGCCGACGCGTCGAAGCCGCTCGCGTGGAACCAGGGCAAGTACCTTGCCAACGCGCTGGGCCACTGCGCCGAATGCCACACGCCGCGCAACTTCGCCTTCGCGATGGAAAAGGGCAACGAGCTCGCGGGCGAGACGGTGCAGGGCTGGCGCGCCTACAACATCACCTCGGACGCGAAGAACGGCATCGGCGCGTGGAGCGATGCCGAGATCGCCTCGTACCTGACGACCGGCCACGCCGCGGGCCGCGGCTCCGCTTCGGGGCCGATGGGCGAGGCGGTCGAGCACAGCCTTCAGTACCTGAAGCCGGAAGACGCCTCGGCGCTCGTGAGCTACCTGCGCACGGTGCCCGCGAAGGCCGGCAAGAACCAGATCGAGATCGACGCGAAGCCCCCGTGGGCCCTGGCCGCGAGCGCGGCGGCGCCGGCAGCCAACACCGCCGAGGGCCACGAGCAGGGCCTGCGGCTCTTCGCCGCCGCCTGCGCGAGCTGCCACCAGTGGAACGGACAGGGCCAGCAGACCGCCAACGCGTCGCTGCTGGGAACGCGCGGCGTGAACGACCCCGACGGCTCCAACGTGACGCAGATGATCCTGCAGGGCGTGCGCATGCACGTGCACGACCGGGAGATCTACATGCCGGCCTTCGGCAAGGCTTACACCGACACCGAGGTCGCTGCGCTGGCCAACTACGTCATCGCGCAGTTCGGCAACAAGCAGGCCACGGTGACGCCGGAGTTCGTGGCGAAGCAGCGCGCGCTCGGCCCCAACCCCTGACCCGCCCGGAGGCCGGTGGCCGGCTGGTCACCGGGTTTCGCCGCATCTAAACTGCGGCCATGAAAAGAACAGGGGAAGCACAGCGTGGCCTGCAGCCGGTGGTGGAGCTGCGCAAGGAAGCCGCGTCGTATGCCTACTCCGTTCGCGCGCCCCGCTCCAGGGGCGTGATACCTCCCAGCTCGTACCGCAACGGCGGCTTCGCCACGCTGGCCGAATGCCTCGGCGACGTGGCGCGTGCGATGGGCGGCGACTTCGCGCGCATCTACGTGCGGCTCGACGGCTTGTGCGTCGGCGAGCGCGACATCGTGGAGCTGCGCCAGGAGCCGGAGAAGGTGGCGGCCGAACTGAAGGCGGAGCTCGAGGTCGAGCTGATGAAGGCCAAGGCCGCCTGCGCGATCAGGACCGAGAGCGTGTCTGAGCCCGGCGAAGGCTGATCGCGATCACCAGCCCCGCGGCCGCCGCGCCCGCGCCGGCCAGGAACACGCCGCCATAGCCTGCCCTGTCGGCGAGGAATCCGGCCAGCGGGCCCGTCAGCCCGTAGGCGACGTCCTGGAAGGCGGAGAACCCGCCCAGCGCCGTGCCGCGCAGATGCGGCTGCACAAGGTGCACCACCTCGCGCCCCATCGACGGAAAGATCATCGAGCAGCCGAGCCCCGTGAGGAAGGCGCCGACAAGGGCGACGAGCGGATCCGAAGCACTCCAGATCAGCACCTGCCCCACGGTCTCCACGGCCAGCGAGCCGATGGCCACGGGCAGTCCGCCCACGCGATCCGGCAGATGCCCGAAGAGCACCCGCACCAGCACGAAGCCGCCGCCGAAGGCCGTGAGCCCCAACCCGGCGAAGCGCCAGTGCTGGCCGAGGAAATGCAGCGTGAAGAAAGCGCCGATGGCCGCGAAGCCGATGCCCTGCAGGCAGACGATGCTCCCGTGCGGCCACACCTGGCCGATCACGCGCCAGAACGGCGGACGCTCGGCGCCGGGATGCGCGGGCACGCCGGCCATGCGCCAGATCGCCAGCATGCCGAGGCAGGGCAGGATCAGGCCGACGCCCATCACGCCGGCGTAGCCGAAGCGCTGCTGCAGCGCGAGGCCGATCGGCCCGCCGACCGCGAGCGCGCCGTAGATCGCGGCACCGACCAGCGCCAGCACCTTGCCCGAACGCGCCGGGCCGACGAGCCCGATGCCCCAGCCGATGATGCCGACACCGACCAGGCTTTCGCCGAGACCGACCAGCAACCGGCCCGCGAGCAGGACGAGGTAGGCCGTCCAAGGTGACTGCGCCAGCAGGCCCGCCGCCAGCGAGCCCAGCGCCCCGCTCACGTAGAAGACCAGCCCGCGCATCACTGCCGACCTGGCTCCGGCGCGGTCGGACTGCGTGCCGGCGTAGGCCCGGCTCAGCACGGTAGCGAGAAAGGCGATGCCGACGCCGAGCCCCGCCCACACGTTGCCCAGCCCGAGCTGCCCGGTCACGAAGATCGGAACGACGGGCAGGGACATGCCCACGCAGAGATATGAAATGAAGAGGATGGCCGCGAGCAGCAGCAGGCGGCCCTGCGCGGGCTCGCGCGTCGATGCCGGGGTTGATGAGTTCGTCGACGGTGTCGACTGTGTCGATTGAGGAGTCATGGTGTCGTCCAGGTTTTCTGTGTCCCTGCCGATCGGAGCGCGCACGCGAACGCACTCCGACCGGCGAGGGTCGTGGAGTGCGTTGATTGACGTCAGACGCTTACGGCCAGTGCGACTGGCACTGCGGACGCCGTGGCGTCCGCGTGGGGTTCAATGCGTCGGCCGGTTCAGCCGAGCCGCATGGACAGTTCGACGTCGTCGCCGAACGGAACGGACATGTAGCCCGAAGCCGGCGAGCGCACGTGGGCCAGGTACTCGGGGCTGTGGTCCGCGTTGTCGGCGACGATGAATGCGCCCGGTCGCAGGCGGCTCTCGACCAGCGCGAGGATCTCCGGATAGAGCGCCTTCGCGCCGTCGAGCAGCAGCAGGTCGATCGAGTCGGGCAGTTCGGCTGCGAGCGTCTGCAGCGCGTCGCCTTCGCGGATCTCGACCAGGTCGGCAAGGCCGCCGACCTCGAGGTTGCGGCGGGCACGCGCCACCTTGGAGGGTTCGAACTCGGTGGTGACGAGGCGGCCGCCGCCGTTGTCGCGCAGGGCCGCGGCGAGGTGCAGCGTCGAGATGCCGAAAGATGTGCCGAACTCGACGATGTTCCGCGCGCCGCCGCCGCGCGCCAGCATGTAGAGCAGCGCGCCGGTCTCGCGCGAGACGGGCAGCGGAACGTCCTTGAGCCGCGTGTAGAGATCGAGATAGCCGGTCTTGCTGCGCATCAGCTGCGCGCGCTCTTCGTCGGAGAAGCCGGCGATCGCGGCGCTCATCGCGGGCGATGCCTCGGCGGCCTCCTGGAACAGGCGCTCCAGCAGGGGCGCCAGCGGTGTGGTGTTGAGTGTGGTCACAGGGTCTTCGTGTTGGATTGAGGTGCGCTCATAATATGAAGGAACATTCACATTTCCTATTCGCGTTGCGAACCCAGCCCATGGCAGAACGAAAAGGCGCGCCGCTCTCCTCTAGAAGAAAGCCCAAGCAGGCCCGCTCCAACGAGCTCGTCGCCGCGATCCTCGAGGCAGCCCTTCAGGTTCTGGAGAAAGAAGGCGCCCGGCGCTTCACCACCACGCGCGTGGCCGAGAGGGCCGGCGTCAGCGTGGGGTCGGTGTACCAGTACTTCCCGAACAAGGCGTCGATCCTCTTCCGGCTGCAGAGCGACGAGTGGAAGCAGACGAGCGGCATGCTCCGCGGCATCCTCGAAGACGCGCAGCGCCCTCCGCTGGAGCGGCTGCGCATGCTGGTGCATGCCTTCGTCCGCTCGGAGTGCGAGGAAGCCGGGATGCGCGTGGCGCTCAGCGACGCCGCCCCGCTCTACCGCGATGCGCCCGAGGCGCAGGAGACGCGAGCCGCCGGCGACCGAATCATGCAGGCCTTCATGCGCGAGGCCCTGCCCGATGCCGACGAAGCCGTGCGCGCACTGGCCAGCGAACTGATCACGACCACGTTCAGCGCGGTGGGAAAGCAGTTCTCGGAAAGCCCGCGGACCGACGCGGAGATCACCGCCTATTCGGACGCCATGGCCGACATGTTCTGCGCCTACCTCCGAAGCCTCGGACACGGGCAGGCGCGCGAGCAGGAAATGAAGAAGCGCCCTCGCCGCCCGGCACGCGGCTGACTTGTTTCCGGCCCGATCCGCGATCGGCGGCTTTGTATTTCGCGCGAAACACTGGTTACTTCTTGACGCAGTTCAGGGTATGCCTTCGCGGGATCGCGCCGCGCGTGTAGCGCCTTGGTCCTCAATCCCGGGCTGCTCGAGGCGCCGACCGCACCGTTCGCCCTACCGATCGGCCTTCACCGGGGTACCCGCTTCCGGGCATATCGCGGGCCCGTACGCGTACTTACATTTTTCACTTGTAAATCGAAAAGACGGCATGTGCTGGCGCAGGAGAACGTGCGCCCGCACGCGGGAGCCTGCCCGTTCAGGTAGCGAATGAACAACTTGAAGCCATGAACAAGATTTTTCGGACCCTCTGGAATCCAGCCCGCGGCACCTGGGTAGCCGCCCCCGAGACATCGCGCGGCCATGCACGATCGGCAAAGTCGGCCGATTTCGGGGTTTTCGCCGTCGCGATGCTGCTGCTGGGCGCCGGACCGGCGATCGCGGCGGGCGGTGCCGGCGGCCAGCCCGTGGGCGACACATCGCTGAATGCGGGCTCGGGCGGCAGCAACGGCAGCGGCGGCGCCGGCGGCTTCAACGACACGTCGGTGAACGCGAGCGGTGGCACCGGCGGATCCTCGACTGATGCCGGCCCCACCGCCGGCGCCAACGCCAACATCGGCACCTTCGGCGGCGCCACCGCGGGCACGGGCGGCGCGGCGGGAGCCGGCACCAACGCCGTCGGCCCCGGCGCTTTCCAGGGCGACAGCGGCGGCGCAGGCCAGTCGCAGACCGGCGACTTCTCCAACGGAAACGGCTACGGCGGCGGTGGTGGCGGCGGCTTCCAGGGCTCGACCATCGGCAGCGGCGTAACCTCCTCTTCCGACAGCTACACGGGCGGCGCCGGCGGCGCGGGCGGTAACGGCTACTGGGCGGCGGGCGGCGGCGGCGCCGGCGGCTACGGCTCCATCCTCGTCGCGCCGACCGGCAACTACACGGCATCCGGCAGTTCCATCGGCGGCGCGGGCGGCAAGGGCGGCGACGCCTTCTCGCAAGGCGGCGGCGGCGGCAGCGGCGGCGTCGGCTTCTTCCTGAACACGACGACCTCGGGCATCACCTTCACCAACAGCGGCTCCATCGCGGGCGGTGCCGGCGGCGCGGGCGGCTCCGAACTGCTGCCGGCGCGCGCCAATGCCTCCGGCGGCGGCGGTGGTGCTGGCGGCAACGGCATCACGCTGGCGGGCAGCGCCGTGTCGGTGGTCAACTCCGGCACGGTCACCGCCGGCGCCGGTGGTGCGGGCGGTGCCGCGGGCGGCGGCGCGGGCGGCACCGGCACGCCCGGGTCGGGCGGCGACGGCGGCATCGGCCTGCAGGCCACGGGCGCCAGCACGGCGCTGACCAACAACGGCACCATCACCGGCGGCAACGGCGGCGCGGGCGGCGCCAACAGCAACGGGGGCGCGAGCGGCGCGAACGGTGCCGGCGGCGCCGGCCTGGCGGGCGCCAACATCGCCCTCACCAACAGCGGCGGCATCTCGGGCGGACTGGGCGGCGACGGCGTCACCCGCGCCGCTGCCATCGAGTTCACCGGCGGCAGCAACAGCCTGACGCTGAACACCGGCTCGGTGCTGACCGGCGCCGTCGCCATCGACAGCGGCGCCACGGCCAGCATCGTCGCGGGCGCCGGCGGCCTGAATCCGGGCAACGCCCTGCTGCTGGGCGGCACAGGCACCTTCGACACCAACGGCAACGACATGGGCTGGTCGGGCCCGATCTCGGGCGCGGGCAACCTGGTGAAGAGCGGCGCAGGCACGCTGACGCTGTCAGGCGCCAACGTCTACACCGGCGCGACCAACGTCGCGGCGGGCACATTGCGCGCAGGCGCGGTCAACACCTTGAGCAGCGCCAGCGCCTTCACCGTGGGAACCGGTGCCACGCTCGACCTGGCCGGCAACAGCCAGACCATCGCGTCGATGGCCAACAGCGGCACCGTCTCGCTGGTGGGTTCCGCGCCGGGCACCACGCTCACCGTCACCGGCCCGTGGGTGGGCAACGGCGGCACGCTGCGCCTGGGCACCGCGCTGGGCAACAGCAGCAGCGCGAGCGACAGGCTCGTGCTCAGCGGCGCGACCGCCATCGCCAGCGGCACGACCAACGTGCAGATCACCAACCTCGGCGGCCTGGGCGCGCTGACCAGCGGCAACGGCATCGAGGTCATCAGCGCGATCAACGGCGCGACCACCACCGCGCAGACGACGAAGAACGCCTTCGCGCTGTCCGGCGGACACGTCGATGCCGGCGCCTACGAGTACCGGCTGTACGCGGCCGATGCAGCCGGCGCGGGCGAGAACTGGTACCTGCGCTCCACTGCCGCCGTCGTCGTGCCTCCCGCGACCGGCGGTGGCAGCGGAACCGGCAGCGGCGGCAGCAGCGCCGGTGGCAGCTCAGGCGGCGGAGCCGTCGTGACCATTCCCACCTACCGCGCCGAAGTGCCGCTCTATGCCGCGCTGCCCGAGCAGTTCCGCCAGGCCAATCTCTCGATGCTGGGCAACATGCACCAGCGCATGGGCGACGACGGCGGCACCGCCGTCGCCGCACCCGCAGCGCCTGACCAGAGCTACCGCCAGGCATGGGCCCGCATCCTCAGCACCGACCGCACCATCTCGCAGGCCGGCACCGTCAGCCCCACGAGCAAGGGCCGCCTCACCGGCTTCCAGGCAGGCACCGACCTGTGGGCCGACGCCCACTGGCGCGCCGGCGTGTACGTCGGCGAGCTCGAAGGCGACATGAGCGTGAGCGGCTTCGCCCGCGGCATCGTGGGCTACGGAGCCGGCACCAACAACCTGCGCAGCCAGTACCTGGGCGGCTACGCCACCTGGAAGAACGACAGCGGCCTGTACGTGGACGGCGTGCTGCAGGCCGGGCGCCACAGCTACATCACGTCGCCCACGCTGAGCTTCGGCAGCTCGGGCAAGGGCCGCAGCGTGCTGGCCTCGATCGAGGTGGGCCAGTCCTTCGGCATCGCCCCGGGCTGGACCATCGAACCCCAGCTGCAGCTGGTGCACCAGCGCATCAGCCTCGACGACGGCAGCATCGCGGGCGCGCTGGTGCAGCAGAACAGCCACAGCGGCTGGCTCGCGCGCGCCGGCGTGCGGGTGAAGGGCGAGATCGCCACCTCCGCCGGGCTGCTGCAGCCCTACGTGCGCTTCAACGTCTACCGCAGCGGCGGCGGCACCGACACCAGCCGCTTCATCGGCCCGGCGGCATACACCGACATCGCCACGCGCACCGGCGGCACGAGCACCGAGCTGGCGGCCGGCGCCACGCTCCAGCTCACGCAGGGCGCGAGCATCTATGCGGAGCTGGGCAAGCTGTGGTCGTCGGGCGGCAGCGTGCGCACCCGCAGCAACGGCATCGAAGGCAGCGTGGGCGTGAGGGTTCGCTGGTAGACCGCAGGAAGGACCGCGCATTCAGCCCGGAGGGATGCCACATTCAGCCCGGAGGGGTGCCGCCCTCCGCGCGCACCGCCTCCACGACCGACAGCACCGCCTCGACCACCGCACGCGGGTCGTCGAACTGGATGTCGTGCCCAGCCTTCGGCAGCAGGCGGTGGGCACTTCTCGAGGACCATGCCGCCATCTCCTCGTGCATCTTTTCCCAGATGGCCTGCACCTGGACACCCTGCTCCGGCGTGATCTGCATTCCCCGCAGCTCCGACCCGGTGTACGGCGCCATCGCCGTGAGCACCACCAGCGGGCGGCTGCCCAGGTCGCGGAAGGCGCCGGCCTCGGCGAGCACGGTGTCGGTGGCGTCGCCCTCGGCCATCTGCGTGACCATCGACTTCGGCGCAAAGGCGCGAACCGCTTGCGCATCGTGTTCCGTCTGATTCGGCGCCTGCGGCAGCAGCGACGGGGCCGCGGCGCGCAGCAGTCCGGTCCATGCCAGCGACACGGCGATGCGGGAGCGCAGCGAGCGCGTTTCCGTCATGAATGCCGCGACGCGCGCGACCTGGTCCGGATGCGAAGGATCGACAAGGACCAGCCCCGCGACCTCGGAGCCGAAGTACCTCGTGAAGGTCGTCGCATAAAGGCCGCCCAGCGACTGGCCGACCAGCACGAAAGGCCCCCGCTCGCCCGCGCGCATCAACGCCTCGTGAAGGTCCTGCGCCACCTGCTTCGCGCTGCGGGGCGCATTGGACGCGTCGCTCCACATCAGCCCCGCGCGGCTGTACGAGCAGGCGCGCGTGCGCTGCGCGACGGCCGGCTGCACTGCCGCCCAGCTCAGCGAGCCGTCGATGCTCAGCCCGTCCTCGAACACCACGGTGGGCGAGCCGGCGCCCCGGCAGTCGAGCTGGATCCTCCGGCCGCCGCCGATGTCGACCATCTTCCCCGGCGCGGGAAAGTCCCGCGCCGCGCGGTAGCGGCCGTACTGCTCGTACACCACGCCCGCGAGGATGGCCAGCGCGGCGACGAGCACGCTCCAGAAGACGATGCGCATCACCAGGGGTTTCAATGAAGGCTTCACTGACCCGGATGGTGCCACCGACCGCGCCCTTTCATCACTGCCCTTTTCATCACTGCGCCTTGCGGCGGCCGTCCTTCACCGGCCCCGGAAGAAAGGCGTTGGTGCGCGCGATGTAGTCGCGGTACGCGGGCCGGCGCTCGCCGATGTCCGCCTCGAGCATGCGCACGCCCGAGACCTTCAGCAGCAGCACGGTCATGAGCAGCGGCGACACGATGCTCCAGGCGCCGCTCCATCCCGCGCCGCCCATCGCCATCAGCCAGATGCCCCACCAGACGCAGGCTTCGCCGAAGTAGTTCGGGTGCCGCGTGTAGCGCCACAGGCCGCGGTCCATCACCCGGCCCGCGCTCTTCGGGTCGGCCTTGAAGCGCGCCATCTGCGCGTCGCCGATGGCCTCGAAGAAGATGCCGAAGAGTGCCAGCGCCGCGCCCAGTGCATCGAGCAGGCCCATCGGCCGCGCGGCAGCCATGCCGGCGAGGAAAGGCGCGGAAACGATCCACGCCAGCACCGCCTGCAGCGCGAACACCAGATACAGGCTCTTGAAGCCGTAGTTCGGCTGGTTGCGCGCGCGGATCGCCTGGTAGCGCCGGTCTTCGCCGTGGCCCCAGTTGCGCCAGGTGATGTAGAGGCACAGCCGCACCGACCACGCCGCGCCCAGCACCGCCATCCACAGCCCGCGCACCGTCTGCACCGGCAGGAGCGCGAAGTACACGAGGCCCGCGCCGACGATGAAGACCGACCACATGCGGTCGATCAGGCTCGCGTCATGCCGGGCGAGGCTCGCCAGCCAGGTGAGGAAGGCCAGCGACGCCGTCAGCGCCAGGCCCGACAGTGCGATTCCCACGAGCGCGCTCATCCGCGGCGCTCGAAGAGATGGTGGCGTCCCTGCCGACGCTGCCCGGGGTCCAAGCCGAACAGCCCGGGGAGCCGGTCCTCAGGCAGGCGGCGAATGCCCTGTAGGACCACGGAGTCGGGCACCAGGCCCCTTTCCATCCAGAGGATGGCGAATGCGATGTCCTGCGACATGTGCGGTTTTCTTCTCGTCGGGGGCACGCCGGAGCGCGTGCCATGAGTGCTTTTACGCGGTGGGACGGGTTTTGGATGATGCTTGCGTCGCGATTGTGGGCGCATGCGTCCGGCGCCGGGCGCTTCGCACTGGCCCTGGTGCAATCGATATGCGCTGGCTGATGTTCAAATGCGTCGCCCCGGCTACGCCGGGGGGCGGGCAGATCGACCGAACAGGAAGGACATGACATCGTGGACGAGATGAAGGTCCTCCTTCCCGGCCCCATCACTACACTGCGACCCCATGCGTGACTTCCTCTACTACTCGCTGATGCTCCTGCTCGGATTCGCCTGGTACAGGTTCGGACAGAACCTGCTTCGAAAGGGGCGCCGCGACGAAAACGACGAACTCACCAAGGGACTCGTCGGGCCCGTGGGCCTTCTGGTGACCGGCGGCGTGGCGTGCTATCTCCTCTTCGCGGTGCTGCGCGCGCTGGTGCGCGGCGAGGTGCCTTGCCTCGGCAAGGCATGCGCGGGGCAGGTCTACACGCTGGCGACGCATGCCGGCGAGTACTGGTCCAACATGTTCTACCTAGTGTGGATGCTGCTCGCCCTCGGCTACGCGATGTACGTGACGCTGCGGATCTGGTTCCGGGCCTAGCGCGAATCGAAGAAAAGCTGCCTGGCCCTTCCCGGCCACTACCAAGAGACACGCCCCGAACATGCAACCGACCGGAACCCTGCGCGGCATCGCCGCGATGCTGATGGCCTGTGCCTTCTTCGCCTGCATGGACGCCGTGCTGAAGAACCTGTCCAGCCACTACCCGCCGGTGCAGGTGATGGCGCTGCGCGGCCTCACTGCCCTGCCCCTGGTGTGCCTGTACACCTTGTGGCGGCGCGAGACGGCCGGCGTCTTCAACCGGCGCCTGCGCTGGCCGCTGCATCTGCTGCGCACCGCGCTGAACATGACGATGCTCGTGCTCTTCGTGCATGGCCTGAAGACCCTGGGCCTGGCCGAGGCCTACACGCTGACCTTCATCGCTCCGCTGCTGATGGTGCTGATCGCCGTGCCGATGCTGGGCGAGTCGGTCCAGCCGCGGCACTGGATCGCCATCGGGCTGGGCTTCGCCGGTGTGGTGATCGCGCTGCGGCCCGAGCAGGGGGCCTTCCTCTCGACGGGTGCCCTGGCGATCCTGGTGGCCGCGGCCTGCTATGCGCTGTCGAACATGCTGGGCCGGCTCATCAGCCGCACAGAGCCGAGCGCCTCGCTGGTCTTCTGGACCACGTTCGGCATGGCCGTGGGCGGCAGCCTGGCGTCGGCGCCGCATTGGGTGCCCATCCAGCCGCAGCACATGTGGCTGCTCGCGGGCCTGGCCATCAGCGGCTTCCTGGGCCAGGCGGCCATCGCCGAGGCCTTCCGCCATGGCCAGGCCGCCGCCATCGCTCCCTTCGAATACAGCGCCCTCGCCTGGGCGCTCCTGTTCGACTGGGTGTTCTGGCAGGCCGCGCCCGATGCATGGACGCTGGGCGGCGGAGCGTTGATCGTGGCCAGCGGACTGTGGCTGGCGCGAAGCGAGGCGCCGAAGGCTGCACGGGAAAAGCAGCAGGCGGCCTGAACCGCGGCGAAGCGCGCCTGCGAAGCCGCAGGCGGCCGCAGCCTCTCCCCGTTCAGGGCGCCAGCGTGAGCTTGAAGATCTGGTTGCCGTTCGATGCGCCCACGTAGACGGTCCCGTCGCCGGCCACCGCCACGCCGATCGGGAAGTTGAACGCGAGCGCCGTGCCGCTGCCGTCCCGCAGCGTGGTGATCTCGCCCCCTGGCGTGACCACGCGCGCCACGCCGTCCCAGGCCTGGGTCAGGAACACGTTGTCGCGCGCATCCACCGTCACGCCGTAGGAATAGCCGAGCTTGGCCGGCGTGGCGGCGGTCCCGTCGACCGTGCCGGCGCCGGCATTGCCGTTGGCGCAATCGCCCAGCAGCGTGCTCACCGTGGCGCTGGCCACGTCGATCTTGCGCAGGCAGGGGCTGTCGGTGTCCGTGTCGTAGAGCGTGCGGCCGTCGCGGCTGAGTGCGAGGCCCTGCGGGCGCGCCATCTGCGCCGCCGTGCCCACGCCGTCGAGGTAGGCCTGCGTGCCGTCGCCCGCGAGCGTGCTCACGGTGCCGTCGGCCGCGACCTTGCGCACGCGCTTGTTCTCGGTGTCCGCCACGAACAGGTTGCCCGCGCCGTCCAGCGCAATGCTGGCGGGGTTGTTGAACATCGCGGCGGCCGGGCTGTCGGCGTACCCGCTGCTGCTGTCGCCGACCCATGTGCTGAACGTCGTTGCGTTGGCGGCGATCTTGTTGATGCGGTGCTTGTCGCTCACGTACAGGGTGCCGTCGGCCGACAGTGCCAGGCCGAATGGCGTGTTCATGGTCGTGCCCGGCGTCACCTCCGCGCCGCTGCCGCTGGCAGTGTCGATCCTGTAGACCGCCCCGTTGCCGCCCATGGCCACGTAGAGATTCGCGCCGCTGGCGTCGAGCACGAGCTGGTAGGGATGGTTGTAGGTTACGCCCGTGGTCGCCAAGACGCTGGCGACCCAGGGCTTGACCGTCAGCGTGGCGGCGCGGCTGGTCGCGCTGCCGTCGGCGCCCGTCACCCGCACGCGCAACTGCTGGCCGCTGTCGGCCAGCTGACTGGCGCCCGTGGTGAAGCTGTCGCCGGTGGCGCCGGAGACATCGCTCCAGCTGGCACCGCCATCGGTGCTCCGTTGCCACTGGTAGGCGGTGGCGTGCACCGCCTGCACCTTCAACGTGGCGGCCACACCCTGGCCGATGGTGGTATCCGACGGCTGCGTGGTGATGGAGAGCGTGGTGTCTTCCGGCGCGGGCGCAGGCGCAGGTGCCGGCGTTCCCTGCGAAGCGGGCGCCGGTGCCGGCGCGGGAGCAACCGCGAAGCCAGGGAAGCCTCCGCCTCCACCCCCGCCGCCACCGCAGGCCGCCAGCAGGAGATTCGTCATGAGCAGCGCGGCTGGTGTACGCCATGCACGGGAAACGGTACGAGTGGTATTCATGATGGGCCTTCCTTGCTTCAAGTGGAGTGAACGAGAAGGCTCCACGGTAGGGTGGGCTACACCCCCGATCCAGTGTCGAAGGTCATCGCAACGCGCAGAAAAAAAGATGCTCAGGCGCGCATGCGCGCGGGCGTCGCTTCGTGTGTTGCCAGCGATGCGAGGGCCTGCAGCAGCCTGTCGGCAGCCACCGGCTTGAGCAGCACCTGCAGCCCCGAGTCGTGCATCTGCTGCTGTCGCTGAGGCGCGGTTTCGCCGGTGATCAGCAGCACCCGCAGGCCGGTGCCGAAGCGGGCACGCAGCCGCTGCGCGGCGGCCAGTCCGTCGGCACCGTCGGCCAGCCGCACGTCGCACAACAGCACTTCGACAGGATCGCTTCCGTGCGCTGCCTGCGCGAGCACGGCCTCGGCCTCTTCCTCGCCGGCCACCGCATCGATGGCCACGCCGTGGGCCTGCAGCAGCCCGGTGACGGCCTGGCGGATCGCGGCTTCGTCGTCGATGAGCAGCACGCGCCGTGGCAACGGCGCCGCAATGCCCGGGCGTGCAGCGAGCGGCACCACGCCCGAGGCCGTCACCGCCGGAAGCACCAGGCGAAAACGGCTGCCGCGCTGCAGGCGGGAACGCACCTGCAGCGGATGCGCCAGCAGGCGCGAGAGCCGCTGCACGATGGACAACCCGATGCCCAGCCCCTTCGCCCGATCGCGGCCCGGATTACCTATCTGATAGAACTCGTCGAAGATGCGGCCGAGGTGCTCGTCCGCGATGCCGATGCCGGTGTCGCAGATGTCGATCCACACCAGCGGCCCGCGTGCGCGGGCAGCCACCACCACGCCGCCGCGCGCCGTGTACTTCAGCGCGTTGTCCACGAGGTTGGACAGCAGCCGCTGCAGCAGCTGCGGATCGCTCAGCACCCAGCAGGGCGTGGCGCGCAGCCGCAGCTGCAGTTCCTTGTCGGTTGCCTGCGCGGCGAACACATTGTTGAGCGCGAGGAACAGCGGGTTGAGCTCCACGGGCCTGATCTGCGGCGCCACCTCGCCGGCATCCAGCCGCGAGATGTCCAGCAGGATGTCGAGCGAATCGCCGAGCGTTCCGACCGCATCCATCAAGCGTGCCGCATGGTCCCAGTCCTGGCTGCCCTTGAGCTTCTTCTCGATGACGGCCCCGAACAGCGCGATGGCGTGCAGGGGCTGCCGCAGATCGTGGCTCGCTGCCGCAAGGAAGCGCGTCTTCTCCTGGCTGGCACGCTGGGTCGCGGCAATCTGGTGGCTCAGCTGCTCGGCCAGCGCCTCCTTTTCGAAACGCATGGTCAGCGCGGCGGTCAGCAGCCGGTGGTGCTGCAGCGCGAACATGATCATCACGCACATGTAGAGCAGGCAGCCGGTGGCCAGGAACAGGTGCGTGTTGTCTCCGCGCCAGGCCAGCGCCAGGGTCAGGCTCGCCATGCTGGGCACGATGAAGCGCGGGATGTTGCGCTTGAGAACCGCCAGCGACAGCGCGCCGCCGGCGCAGCCGCCCATCATCATCACGATGACCATCACCCAGAGCCCCAGGTTGCGCCCCGGCGGCACGCACAACCACGGCGCCAGGCCCCAGACGCAGGAGCGCAGCAGCACGTTGCGCGCATTGAAGCGCGCCCAGTACTCGGGGTGGGCCGCCGCATCGGGGCTGCGCTGATAGCGCCTGTAGGCGCGCCGCAGCGTCAACGCCAGGTGCAGCGCCATCCACAGCAGCACCTGCCAGCGCCACGTGGCCAGGAAAAGGCCGATGCCCAGCGACTGCGCCGTGAGAAAGTCCGCCAGATAGGCACCCGGCGCATTGGCGTGGACCGCGGCCACCTGCTCGCGCAGCACCCGCTCGGCCAGTTCGGGCGGGTGCGGGTCGTTCATCGCGGACGCGGAAGGATCACTTCAGGCTGCTGATGAGTTGGGCTCGCGAGCGCATGCCGAACAGCAGCAGCAGCGTGGACACATGGTTCTTGACCGTGCCCTCGGTCAAGTGCGAGAGCTGCGCGATCTCCTTGTTCGACTTGCCCGACAGCAGCCAGTCGAGGATCTCGACCTGGCGCGCATTGAGCTGCGGCTGCAGCTCGTCGGCCGCCGCCGTTGCCGGCATGGCCTGGACAACGACCGGGACCGGCAGCGGGGACGGCGACGATGCCGGCAGTGCGACCAGATCGTTGTCCCTCACGTAGCGCAACACCTCGCCCAGGTGACCGGTCTTGGGCAGGAAGGCCTGCGCCCCGAGCGCCATCACTCCCTGCATCAGCGCATGGCTGTCCTTGCCCGAGAGCACCACGACGCGCGATGCGGGGAAGGTGCGCCTGAAGCGCACCAGGGTGTCGAGCCCTTGCGAATCGGGCAGATCCAGATCGAGCAGCACCAGCAGGTGCGAGCTGAGATGGAACTCGTACAGGCGCAACGCATCGGCCAGCGAGCGTGCCTCGTGCACCGGCACGCTGCCGGTCTCCGCCAGCAGCAGCGCCCGCAGGCCCAGCCGCACCAGCTCGTGGTCGTCGACCACCAGGATGCCCCGCGCCGGTATGGCAACGCCGGCCTCGCTGCGCAACGCAGCGGCATGTGGCGGCAATGAGGTGGCAGTGGGCATGGTCCGGGCATCTTAGGGCGGAGGGTTGCGAACCTGAAATGACCAAAGTCATGAGACCCGCGGTCGTGCGGCGGTCAGTTGCTGTCTTGACGACGCACAGGCCCTTCTCGATCCGGCCGACAACCGAGTCGATCTCGCGTGTTGCCAGTCACCGGCTCGACGCACCCTTCACGAGGGAGAAATACGTCAGGAGCACCGTTCTTTCCGGTGGGAAATTTCTGTCTACGATGCCGGAGCGCGCCCTCCTTCTCGAATTCATTTGCGACCCGGATGGGAGGACATACGCAAGAAGGCATATGCCTTCAGGACGCCCCCCCGCGGGACCCAATCAGTATCGAAGGAAAGACCGAAAGACATGACAGTCAAGCGAATGGACAACGTCCTGATCGTCGTCGACGATCTCGAAGCGGTGAAGGCGTTCTTCATCGAACTGGGCCTCACGCTCGAAGGCCAGACCACGGTCGAAGGGCCCGATGTCGGACGCCTCATCGGATTGGGAAACGTCCGGGCCACGCTCGCGATGCTGCGCACTCCCGATGGACAGGGAATCGAGCTGGACAAGTTCCACACGCCGGACGCAATCAGGTTCGGTCCCGTGGATGCGCCGGTGAATGCACTGGGCCTTCGCCGCGTCATGTTCGCCGTCGATGGCATCGACGCGGTCGTTGCGCGAATGCAGGCGCACGGCGCGGAACTCATCGGACGGATGCAGTACGGCGAGTCATACCGGCTTGCCTATGTCCGCGGGCCCGAGGGCATCATCGTCGGGCTGGCAGAGCAGCTCGGCTGATGGCGGGTGGCTCGCTCGCGTGCACGGCGATCCGCGGCACAGAAGATGCGCTTGCGCACCAGAAGCGAAATTCCTCGCCGGCACTCGAGGATCGGCTCTTTCCATCGGCTATGCTGCGCGGCGTTTTTTCGAACTTGGAGTGAATCGATGGAAGATGTGAAGATCCTTCAGATCATGCCCGCCGAAGGGTGGGTCGCTGTCTACGACGGCGGCGATGAAGGAGAACTGGAAGAGCCGCTGGCCTGCTTTGCGCTGGTTCAGGTCGACTACAAGAACGGCGACGGCATCCAGACCGAGGTGCGCGGAATGGCACCCGACGAAAAGGCCATTGGGTTCGTGGAAGACGCCACCAACTTCGTGACGGTCCGTCGTGCTGGAGAAGCCGATGCGGAAGACGAAGAGGACCCCGAAGACGTCGAGTAGATTGACCCCTGGCGACGCCGAAGCGCCAATGACAAGTACGAACGGACCCTCGAGGTCCGTTTTTTCATCGAAGGCAAGCAGTTGCGGGAACTGGCCGCCTCCCCGTCCGGGCCGGCGAGCCAGATAAGATAAAGGACTGACTTTTTGCCACATCACGCCAGACCGCGTGCCGCTGGCTCCAGATCGACCTGTCCACTCCTGTTGCCCCGCAAATCCGCCGATGAGAAAGGCCCTGTTCCCTCCTTCGATCTGGCTAGGCGTCGGCATGAGCCTTGCCGCGACGCTCGCCGGCGCGACGGCTGGCGTGCAGGTCGAAAAGATATCGCGGGACATGCCCGCTGGCGTTGCGCTTCCGGGGCCGGAGGAAGTTCTCCCCGCGAGTGCCGCAGCCGGCGCGCCCACCACGGGAGCCGCCTGGCTCACCGACCGAAAGATCAACGCCGTCCGCGCTCAATGGCCCATCGAGGACGACTCCTTGCGCCTCGTGATCATGCACTGGGGCTCCGCCGTGGGTATCGAGGTGCGCTGGGACAGCACCCGCGACTACACGATCACGCCCGAGGCACGTTCCGGCAAGTTCAGCGGCTCCTTCAAGGATGCGCTGTTTCAGCTCGCGCAGAAGTATCAGATGCTGGACGCGCCGCTGCTGCTCGAGTTTTCGCAGGATGGCACCGTGCTGAACGTGCGCGATCAGGAAAGCACCCGATAGGCCGTCGCCCTCGAGGCGAGTTCGGACGCGGGCCGGCGAGCTTCTTGCTTGACCTGATCGCTGCAGCCGGTCGCGTTGCGCAGGAGGATCTCCATGCCGAACTTTTACTTGCCGCTCTCCGGCAATGTGCGCCAGGACATCAACCCCTGGACCTGGTGGACCCGGATTTCCAATGGGCAGCTTGGGTTCATCAACATCAATATGGGCAAGTCGTCAGACCCCGCTCTCGAGCAGCAGATCCTGGACGACGTGGGAAGCTACGGACGCCAGATTGGCCAGCTCGGCGATGCGCTGGAGGCTGTTCTTGCGCACATGAAGACGGACACCTGGGATCCCGACGCCAAGGAGGCGGTGGAAGCCTTCAAATTCCAGTTGGCCGAGATTCGCCGGCTGAAGCGAAGCCGGGCTGACAGCAAGACCTGACATTTCCCGGTGACCTCCCGACGGTAGCGGCATCGTGCCGTGCTGGACTTCCCGCGCGGCCACGATTGGAAAGGCGAGCGAGAGCTTTCAGCGCCCCATCGCGCAGCCAATTTTTGAGCAGCCTGAACGCGAGTTCCACCGGCGCAAGAATTCAGCAGACTGCGACAGGCTACAGTCGGGCCAATTGTGGACATTCAAAGGAGCTTCATGTTCAGCTTGCTGACGGACTTCGTCGTCGGAATCTTCGAGTTCATCGTTGACGTTGTTCTCTTCAGAAGGCAGCGCCGCAAGCGCGGTCACAGCGACCGCGCATTCTCCGAGGACGCAAAAGAGCTCGCACGCCTTGACCTCATCACATTGACCTACATTGGTCTCGCATCGGTCGCGTTGATGCTTTTTCTGAGCTTCATCGCTGGTGTTCCGGTAGGCTGGAGCATCGCAGTCGGTATCGCCGTGGGCGTGGTTTGGGGTGTCCGGCGATACATGCAGTTGGTCAATAGACCATGAGTGCATGGCAGCCGGCGGCAGGACGACGGACTCCGAACAGAAGCGGAAATTCATAGATGAGAAGTTTTCTTGCCACTGCACTGCTTGCAATCTCATGCGCGGCTTCAGCGGTACCTCCAGTTGAGATGTGGAGCACCGCAACTGCGACGAGACCCTCAGACGGCTGGGTCATGGTCTACAGATTCGCCGACCGCTTGTCCTCGGACTTCAAGAAATCGAGCCAGCCCGAACGCGTCTCAATAGTCTGGCGGTATACCGGAAGCAAGGGGCTCCCAGTGACTACAGAACGAGAGGCGATGGATGCGTTGGAAGACGCCGTCGAGCGCTACGCGCCGAACAAGGCCACTTTGGCCGTCGTCTCCACGGGCAACAACCAGCGCAGGTGGGTCTATTACACCGAGTCTGCCAGCAACTTCATCGAAGCTGTTCGGAACGCGCAGTCTCACGCTTCGCATGTTTCGCTCGAATTCGAGACTGCTGCCGACCCAGGATGGACCTTTCACGATTCATTCGTGCGCTCCATCCGCCGATAGACTGGTGTGCGGCAAAAGTCCACCACTGGGAAGGTGACGTCGAGCAACACCACCCTCAACTCTTCCCAGAAACAAGCCCCCGAGCCCCTCGCTTGCTCTCCCGAACCAGAACAATCAATCCCGAAATCAGAAAGTACACAGCCCCAACCGCCGCATAGCCACCCAGCGTCTGCAAGACAGGCGCGCTACCACCCTGCTGTGCCACGAAGAACCCACCGGCCAGCGCCGACTGCGCCCCGCTGAGCATCATCACCCACTGCCCGCCGTTGTCCTTGCGGCGACGCACCGCCGTCGCAAGCTGCAGCAGGCCCGCAACGATGGCCCAGGCACCGAAGATCGCCAGCACGATCTGCAGCTTCAGCACCAGCGATGCCGCAACCGCGAGCGTGACCAGCGCGCTGATCCAGATGTTGATCAGCTGCGTGGCATTGGCCTTGGCGCCGCCCGTCATCCTGACGTCCAGCAGGTTCGCGAAGGCGTCCCAGGCGGGGTAGACGATCAGCAGCGCGGCCGCGAGGGCGGGCGACTGCCTGGCGACGGTGAAGACTGCCGCGACCCACGCGAAGGAAAAGGCGGCACGGGCCAGGTAGTAGTTGCGCAGCCAGGCGGCGCGCTGGGGTTCGGTTTTCAGGATGTCTGACATGGAAGGAAAGGCGGCAGGAGCCGCAAGTTGCAAGGTTTGCCGCCCTCGGAGAGCGACCGGTGCAACGATTCTTCCGCGTCAGCGCCGCACGCGGTATCCGTCGGATGACCGACACGGGCCCATGAACTGTGCGATGCTGCGTGCCTGTCTGCCTGCCCCGCAGCGACCCACTCTTCATGTCCGACGACACGACGACCATCACCGTTTTCGACGCGGTTCGTGCGCTCGCCTTCATCGGCGACCTGAGCATGGGCCAGCCGACCGACCATTCGCTGCGCACGGCCTGGCTGGCCGGCAAGATCGCGGAAGAAGCCGGGTGCGACGCTCACCAGATCGAGGCCGTGCGGCATGTCGCGCTGCTGCGCTGGTCGGGCTGCACGGCCAATGCGCAGGAGTTCGCGGACTTCCTCGAAGACGACGTGCAGGGCCGGCGCGCCATGCTCGCGTCGCCGGCACCCCGCGTGCGCCAGCCGCCCATCGGCGGGCCGGTGCCAGACGCGGTGCTGGCCATGGCGGACATCCACTGCGAGATCGCGGGCGACATCGCGAACACGCTGGGGTTGAGCCGAGAGACCGAAACCGCATTGCGCACGGTGTTCGAGGCGTACGACGGCAGCGGCATTCCCGGCGTGCTGCAGGGCAATGAAGTTCCGCTCGCGACCTATGTAGTGGCGCTGGCGAGCGATCTCGAAATCTTCGGCCGCCTCTACGGCATCGACGAGGCGCTCACGCTCGCTCGTGGTCGTGCGGACAGCCTCTACCCGGCCTTCCTCGTCGACGCGAGCGCGCCCTGCACCGCTGCATGGATGAAGGAGCTGGATGCCCCCGTCGCGCCCTGGACCGAGCCCACCGAGCAGCCTGCCTCGATGCTCCGGCGCATGGGCCTGGAACTCGTCGGCGACGTGATCGACCTCAAGCTGCCCTGGATGACCGGCTACTCGCGCAGCGTGGCCCGGCTGGCGCGCGACTGCGCCGTGCAGCTCGGCCTGGACGAGGCGGCGTGCCATCGCACCTACAAGGCAGGCCTGATCCATGGCATCGGGCGGGCTGCGGTTCCCAATGCGATCTGGAATGCGCCCGAGCCGCTGCCGGCTTCGTCGCTGGAGCGCGTGCGGCTCGTGCCGTACTGGACTTCCCGCGCGGCGGGGCAGATCGACGGCCTTGCGGCGGAAGCGGAGATCGCGTCATTCGCCTTCGAGCGGCGCGATGGCTCGGGCTACTTCCGCGGACGCTCGGGCTCCGCGATGCCGCTGGAGGGGCAGATCGTCGCGGCGGCCCAGCAGTGGCAGTCGCACCGCACCCGCCGTCCGTGGCGGGACGAGTTCACGCAAACGCAGGCGCTCGACCGCCTGCAGGAAGATGCCGCGGCAGGCCGATTCGATACGGAAGTCGTCACTGCCCTGCTCGCCTGCGTGATGCCGGGCACTTCGCCTAAGCCCGCCGTGCAGGCGCAAGGCGACGCGTCGCTCTCACAGCGGGAACTGGAGGTGCTGCGCTGCATCAGCCAGGGCCACAACACGAAGGAAGTGGCTCGCGTGCTCGGCATCAGCCCGAGCACGGTGCGCACCCATGTCGAGCGCCTGTTCCAGAAGCTCGGATGCACGACGCGCGCGGCCGCGACGCTCAAGGCCGCGACCCGAGGACTCATCTAGCCGCCACGGCGACGCGTAGTGAACGCAGCGTGCCCTCGGCCGCCTCGATGCGCCGGCGCAGTTCGTCGTTGACGACGCGCACCAGCGCGCTGAGTTCGGAGCGGCTGGAGCAGACCTCCTCCGCATCGTTCACACGCTCGGGGCCGATGAGCCTTTCGAGGCCGGCGTAGGCGTGCCGCACCTCGTGAAGGCTCTCGACGTCGTCGCAGGCCTGCAGCGCAAGCGATTCGACGTTGGCGGCTTCGGAAGAAGAGTCGGGAAATGAAGAGACGGGCGCGGACGCGCGAGCGGATTCAGCCATCAGTGGCCTCCAAGAGGTGCGGTTTGCGGAAACTGCCGCTCTCGAGTCCAAGCGAGGGCGGCAGCTCGACGGGTTGGACTACCGGGCACCTCTTGCGAGAACCGGCCGGGCTCGCGCCCGCCCGTCGAGCCGCCAAAAACTGGAGGCACGAATAGCAAAGCCGCAGACCCTGCGGGGTGACTGCGGCTCGCGTCGCAGAGGTGATACGGGAGTCCAAGCCCGATCACGCCTTTTTTTGACGTGACCGGCGCAGTATAGCCACGGCCCCCGGTATGCCCCTACACCCGACGGCCTCATCCCGGAAGCTGGAACAATCCGCCCACCATGGACGGCCTCGACCTCATCAAAACATTTCGCGAAGTCGCCTTCCGGCGCAGCTTCTCCCGCGCGGCGATCTCGCTGGGCATGTCCAAGGCCACCGTGAGCCGCTACGTGGCCGAGCTCGAAACCCGCAGCGGCGTGCGGCTGCTCAACCGATCCACCCGCTCCCTGAGCCTCACCGATGCCGGCCAGGTGCTGCTCGATCGCAGCACCGAACTGGTGACGATGGCCGAGAACACGCTCAACGACCTGCAGGCGCATGGCGCCCATCCGCAAGGGCGCCTGCGCATGAGCGCGCCGCACGGGCTCATCGCCGGCTGGCTCTCGGACGTGATCGCGGGCTTCATCAAGCTCTACCCCGACGTGTACGTAAGCCTGGTGTTCACCAACGACGACCTCGACCTGATCGAGGAAGGCATCGACATCCACCTGACCGGCGGGCGCATCGACGACATGAACCTGATCGTGCGCCGCCTCGTGCAGTTCGACATGGTGGTGTGCGCAGCGCCTTCCTACTGGGCGCAGCGCGGCATGCCGCAGGTGCCCGAGGACCTCGGCCGCCACGACGTGCTGAGCTTCTTTGCCAAGCAGACGACCAACCTGCCCTTCGAGACCGACGGCCAGGCTCATGAGGTGCCCGTGCACAGCCGCATGGAAGCCAACGATGCCGTCGCGCTGATCGAACTTGCGCTGCGCGGCGTGGGCGTGGCCTATGTGCCGGAGCCGCTGGCACAGTCGCACCTGGAACGCGGGGCGCTGGTGCCGGTGCTGCGCGAGCACATGCCGCGTGAACACTGGCTGTACGCGGCCTACTCGCAGCGGCGCCACAACAGCGCCGCGATGCGCGCGATGCTCGACTACCTCCAGCAGTCGATGGACGCGCTCACCGAAGGCCCTGCCCTGCCGCCGCCAGTGCCCGTGACGGTGGCTCCGCCGCCACCGGTCACATGCGCCCTTTCCAAGGCACAAGCCGGCGCTCGAGCCACCGCATCAGCAGGTCGAAAAGATACGCCACCACGCCAATGACGATGATGCCCATGATCACGATGTCGGTGCGCAGGAAGTTCGACGCGTTCAGCACCATCTGACCCAGCCCCATGTTGGCCGCCACCATCTCGGCGGCCACCAGCGTGGTCCAGCCGAATCCGATGGCGATGCGCATGCCCACCAGGATGTCGGGCAGCGCCGAGGGCAGGATCACGTGGCGGATCACCTGCATGTAGCTCGCACCCATCGAATAAGCCGCGTTGATCTGCTCCTGCGACGCGCTGCGCATGCCCGAGCGCGCGGCCAGTGCCAGCGGCGCGAAGCAGCTCAGGAAGATCAGCAGCACCTTCGGCAGCTCGTCGATGCCGAACCAGATGATGATGAGCGGCAGGTAGGCCAGCGGCGGCAGCGGCCGGTAGAACTCCAGCGGCGGATCGAAGATGCCGCGCCAGAAGCGGCTCATGCCCATCGCGATGCCCACCGGAATGGCCGTGGCACAGGCCAGCAGGAAGGCCGAGAACACGCGGAACATGCTCGCCAGGAAGTGCTGCCACAGCGGCTTGTCGTTGGCCTGGCCGGTGAGGTATTCGTAGAACTGCTGGAACACCGCCTGCGGCGTCGGCAGGAAGAGCGGCTTCACCCAGCCCATGTTCGTGACGAGGAACCACAGCGCCACCAGCGCGATCACCGTGACGATGCTGATCGTCAGGCTGGAGCCCTCGCCCGGCACCTTGAAGGCGCTGGTCTTGAGCTTGGTGCCCGCTGCCGGCGGTGCTGCAGGCGCCGGCGATGCGGTGGGCTTGGAAGATGTTGGCGTCATGGCGACGGGGGATGCGATCGACACCTCAGGCATGGGCGGCCTCGCGATGATGAATGATCGACAAGACCTCCTCGCGCATGCGGATGAAATCCGGCTCCGACTTCACCTTGCGCGAATCGCCGTGCGAGAGGTACTGGCGAGAGAACGGCACGTCGTCATAAACGTGCGAAATGCGCCCCGGGCTCGGGCTCATCACGATCAGCCGGGTGGCGAGGAACAGCGCCTCCTCCACCGAGTGGGTGATGAAGAACACCATCTTGTTCGACTTGGACCAGGCCTGCAGAAGAATCTCCTGCACCTGCTCGCGCGTGAACGCATCGAGCGCGCCCATGGGCTCGTCCATCAGCAGCACGGCCGGGTCGCTTGCCAGTGCGCGCGCAATGCCCACGCGCTGCTGCATGCCGCCCGAGAGTTCGTACACCGCACGGTCGGCGTACTTCTGCAGGCCGACGAGGTTCAGCTTCTCTTCGGCGATGCGGTCTCGCTCGGCCTTGCCCATGCCGCCGAGCCGAAGGCCCAGCGCCACGTTGTCGCGCACGTTGAGCCATGGCATCAGCGCGTGCTTCTGGAACACCACGCCGCGGTCGGCACCTGGGCCGGCCACCGGCTTGCCGTCGAGCAGGATCTCGCCAGTCGATGGCGGCAGGAAGCCCGCGATGCTGTTGAGCAGCGTCGTCTTGCCGCAGCCCGAGGCGCCGAGCGCGACGACGAAATCGCCGTCGTGCATCGTGAGGTTCACCGGCGCCAGCGCTTGGAGCGTGCCGCCCTTGACTGCGTAGTTGACCGTCAGGTCGCGAATGTCGAGCGTGGGCATGTGGTGCCGCCCCGGTTCACTTGCCCATGGCCTTCTCGACGTATGCCGTCGTCACGTAGGCGCTGTAGTCGGGCTTCACCTCCTGCACCCGCCCCTGCTCCTTGAGGAAGGTGGCCGTGTTCGCCATCGCCTTGGCCGCGCCTCCGCCCAGCCACGTGGGCGAAACCTGCTCGGCCATGGTCGGGAAGGTGTAGAGCGCCATGGCCGCACCCACGTCCTTCGGGTCGGCCTTGGTCCACTTGGCCATCGCTTTTGTCTGCGGCGAATCGGGCGTCCAGCTCTTGCCTGTGGCCTTGTACTCCTCGTTCGCGCGGTTGAGCGCCTTCACGAAAGCGATCATGAACGGCTCGTTGGCCGCAGCCCACTTGGCATTGACCACGATGCCCTCGAAGGTCGGCGCGCCGCGCGCGCCGATGCTGCCCGAGGTGGCGATGGTCTTGCCCGTGGACTTGATCTTGGAGAGCACTGGGTCCCAGATGAAAGTGGCGTCGATGTCGCCACGCTCCCACGCCGCCGCGATCTCCGGCGGGCGCATGTTCATCACGTTCACGGTCTTGGCATCGACCCCGTCCATCTTCATGCCGGCCATCAGCTGGTAGTGCGCGGTCGACACGAAGGGCGTCGCCACCTTCTTGCCCGCCAGGTCCTTCATGCTGTTGATGCCCGACGCATTGCGGGCGATGAGCGCCTCGGCGTTCGCGATGTCGGCGGAGATCCAGAACAGCTTGATGTCCTGCCCCTGGCTGGCCGCGGCCGTCAGCGGGCTGGAGCCGGTTTCACCCATCTGCACGTCGCCTGAAGCCATCGCGCGGATCACGTCGCCGCCGCCTGCGAACATGCGCCAGTTGATCTTGTAGCCCGTGGCTTTTTCTACCTCGCCGGATTCCATGACCAGGCGCAGGGGGACCAGCATGTCCTGGTGGGCGAAGGTGACTTCCTTGGCCTGCTGGGCGGAGGCTGTGCCGCAAAGGGCCGCCAGCGTGGCGGCCAGCAGGGCGAACTGGAGGGGGACACGGCGGGACATCGTCATCGGGTTCTCCGGTGGGTGAATCTCGCTGGGACTTTGCACCTATCGGTTGCGGCCAGGAAGTACCAGCACGGGGGTGGGGATGGAGCCAGTCGGTGAGTGAATACCCTTGTTGTGGTGCGTTCTGCACGGGGGAGGTGCACTTTGGAAGTTGGCTTCTTTTGGTGGATTGCTTCCCGGGCCCGGGTCTCGGCCCGGCGGCCGACCTACTTTTCTTTGCTTCGCTGTATGGACCGGGGACCTCGGAAACAGGTGTGCGCGGACATAGGAAACACTTTCTGGGTCGAGATGACCGAGGAAGTGCCCCATGCCCTGGCAACCGAGAGACCTGATGGACACCAAGCGAGAATTC
>Ga0207426_1000293_pt1 | contig 98805 bp, 87 predicted proteins | sample AraplaMF_Cvi_mMS_FD_184265 | JGI IMG/M metagenome (GOLD analysis project Ga0207426, IMG submission 184265) | Arabidopsis root microbial communities from the University of North Carolina, USA - plate scrape MF_Cvi_mMS (SPAdes) (version 2) | ecosystem: Host-associated > Plants > Roots > Endosphere... | reverse complement strand
TATTGGCTGCCTGTCAGTCAGCACAGTATAATGAGGAGCCCTCCAAAACTGCCGGTGCTTATGAAGTGCAGGCGGATTCCATCAAATTTGCGAATGATATTACTGCGCTCAATTCCCCCTCGCGGAAAAGGGTGCGCACCGCTGATGTGCGGTGCCGTGTGAACAATGTATTCAAGGCAGCATCTGCCCTGGAACAGGTAGTTACAGGCCTGAATGTTATTGTAGTGGAAAGCCATCTGCAAAATGAATTTGGGGTGTTAAAAGAGGTATCCTACACCACGGATTCATTGAAACGCATTCAGCTGTACACACCCACGGCTAACCTTACACTGCGCGTACCGGCAGCCAGCCTGGATTCAGTAGTGCATGCCCTTACCGGCATGGCAGCGTTTATTGATTACCGTACCCTGAAAGAGCAGGATAAAACCTGGGATTACCTCACCAATGCATTGAAGAACAAAGAGATGGGCACATTCCCCGTAAAACCCGGTAAAGACAGTACCCCGCTGGATGTAATGGCCTACCAGGACAGGAAAAAAGAGTATGCCGTTGACCGTAAGATCATGAACCTGGCTATCCTGGATGATGTGAACTATGCCACTTTCACCGTGCAGCTGTTCCAGCCGCAGGTGGCAGATGTGCAGGTGGTGGTGAACCCGGAGCAGGTAACCCGCGCCGGTTTTGGTACGGAGCTGGTAACAGCGCTGCGTAATGGAGCCGATGCTTTTCGCAGTGTAGTGCTCTTCCTGCTGCAGCTATGGCCTTTCCTGATCCTTTTGGGAGTGGGCTGGTATGGTTACCGGAAAATGCAGGGCAGGTATGTGGTGAAGAGTGTGAAGTAAAGCAATGGGAGCAGGCAATGAGTAATAGGAAGCACCGCGGTGCTTCCTATTACTTTTATGGGACAGTATAGGATACTTTTATAGCGGCGTGTAGGATATTTGTGAATACGTCCATAATATTATAACTGCATGAAAAAGATCCACGTTTTTGCCGCCATAACTGGCGCTGCATTACTCTTTTCCTATACCGGATTTTCACAGGTGAAAGTGCAGGAGCTGCGCTGTGAGAACCTGAATAATCCTGTTGGATTGGATGTGCTGCAGCCACGCTTCAGCTGGCAATTAGCTGCCACCCAGCGGAATGTATTGCAAACCGCTTATGAATTAAAGATCTCCAGGAACAATACGGTGGTATGGAGCAGCGGAAAAGTGAACAGCGATTCTTCCGTACACGTAGCCTATAAAGGCCAGGCCCTGGAGCCTGATACCCGCTACAGCTGGCAGGTACGGGTATGGGATAATAAAGGTAAAGCCTCCGGTTGGAGTACAGCTGCTTACTGGCAAACGGGGTTGCTGAATGCAGGTAACTGGAAAGCACAATGGATCAGTTCCGGTTTGCCAGGCGACAGTGTCGGCGGCATTGCCCCCTTTTTCCGCAAAACGTTTAGTACCGCTAAAAAAGTACAGTCGGCTACTGCCTACATAACTGCGCACGGATTATATGAAGCGCAGCTGAATGGCAAACGGGTAGGGGATGCTTTCCTGACCCCGGGCTGGACCAGCTATAACAAACACCTCACTTATCAAACCTATGATGTTACCTCCCTGCTGCAAAGCGGGAAAAATGCTATTGGGGTAATACTTGGCAGCGGTTGGTACCGTGGTCCGCTTAGCTGGAGCAAGCTGAAAAATTATTATGGTAAGGATGCTGCTTTGTTGTTCCAGCTGAATATTCATTACACAGATGGTACTACGGAAACAGTAGTATCTGATAACTCCTGGAAAGCAGCTACCGGCGGTATTGTATCGTCTGAGATCTATGACGGGGAAGTGTTTGATGCCCGCCTGCAAAAAACAGGCTGGGCCGGCGCCGGCTTTGATGACAGCCAGTGGGCAGCCGTTAAAGTGAAGGATGCCCCGCGTGATAATCTTTCCGCTTCCTATAATGAGCTTATTAAGAAACATGAAACGTTTACACCCATCAAAGTTATTACCACCCCTAAAGGTGACCAGGTGCTGGATTTTGGGCAAAACCTGGTAGGCTGGGTGCAGATAAAAGTAAAAGGCAAAGCAGGTGATACGGTTAAGATAGCGCATGTAGAAGTGCTGGATAAAAAAGGAGAGCCTTATTATGAAAACCTCCGTTCCGCCAAAGCGGAAGATCTGTTCATACTGAAAGGTGATGGCACGGAAGTATTTGAGCCGCATTTTACATTTCATGGTTTCCGCTATATCCGTGTAAAAGGTATTAACGGACCTTTGAACCCGGCTGATTTTACTGCCGTGGCCTTGTATTCCGATATGCCTTTAACCGGGGATTTCAACTGTTCTGATCCGCTGGTGAACCAGCTGCAGCATAACATCCGCTGGGGGCAGCAGGGCAACTTCCTGGATGTGCCTACAGATTGTCCGCAGCGTGATGAACGTTTGGGCTGGACCGGTGATGCAGCCATGTTTTCCCGCACTGCTACCTTTAACCGCCAGGTAAATAACTTTTTTGCCAAATGGTTAAAAGATGTGGCTTTTGACCAGGCGCCCAACGGCGCTGTGCCATTTGTTGTACCCAACTTACTTTCTATTTTCCCTGATCCTGTGGGCGCTACCGGCTGGTCTGATGCAGCTACCATTGTTCCCTGGAACACTTATTTGGCGTATGGCGATGCCCGTGTGATCGAAGAACAATATCCCAGCATGAAAGCCTGGGTAGGTTATATTGAAAAGGCCGCCAAAAATGACCTGTGGAACACCGGCTTCCAGTTTGGCGACTGGCTCTCTTACCGCGCAGAGGAAAATGATGCTTTTAACGCAGTATCAGCCATAACAGACAGCCGCCTGGTGGCGCAGTGTTTCTGGGCCAACTCCACGCAGATCATGATCAATTCCGCTAAGCTCCTGGGTAAAACGGAAGATGTGAACTATTATACCGAACAGCTGCGCCGCATTAAAGCTGCTTTTCTAAAAGAATATGTAACGCCTAATGGCAGGCTGGTATCCAGCACACAAACTGCTTATGTGTTAACGTTATATTTTGATATGCTGCCTGAAACCATGCGCCCGCGTATTGTAGATGAGCTGGTGGAAAATATCAAGCACTATCATAACCATCTTACCACCGGCTTTTTGGGCACGCCTTTCCTGTGTCATGTATTGAGCCGTTTCGGACAAACAGAGGTAGCGTACAAGCTGCTGCTGCAAAAAACATATCCGTCGTGGTTATACCCGGTGAAAATGGGCGCTACCACCATCTGGGAGCGTTGGGATTCCATGAAGCCGGACAGCACTTTCCAGGATCCCGGCATGACCTCCTTTAACCACTACGCCTACGGCGCCATTGGCGACTGGATGTACCGTACCATGGTGGGCCTGGATACGTACGAAGATGCGCCGGGCTACAAGCATATTAAAGTACAACCGCACCCTGGCGGTGGTATTACCAGCGCCAATGCCAGCTTAAAAACTTATTACGGCACAGCAGCTGCCGGCTGGAAAATAAGCGACGGGAAAATTTTACTGAATGTGGAGGTGCCGGCCAATACCACTGCTACTGTTTACATACCGGGCAGCAGTGCGGAAGGTATCCAGGAAGGCGGGCAATCCATTTCATCTCAAAAAGATATAAAGGTAAGCGGTACGGAAGCGGGGTATGTGGTGGTAAATGTGGGTTCCGGCAAATATACGTTTACGGGCATTTTTTGATGTGCATCAATGTTTTCGTTGGCGGGGTACCGGAATTTTGCGGTACTAAAATGCAAATATGAAAACATTTACAAACAAAGCCCTCAGCGGTATTGCAGTGATCCTATTTATGGTGAATCTGGATACCAGCATTGTGATCGTAGGGCTGCCAACCTTGGTAAAAACCTTACACACCACCTTTGCTGCAGCGCAGTGGATGGTATTAAGCTACCTGCTGGCGGTTACGGCGCTTATAGCGGGCGCCGGGCGCTTAGGCGATATTTTTGGAAAGAAAAAATTGTACCTGGGCGGCATTGCATTATTTACACTGGCTTCGCTTTTATGCGGCATTGTAGGTAATGCAGTGCTGCTCATTTTATTTAGAGCCATACAGGGCATTGGTGCAGCCTTTTGCTTATCGCTCAGCTTTGCCATTGCCAGCGACCTGGTGCCTAAAGAAAAGTTAGGCAAAACCATGGGCATCCTCACTACCATGATCCCACTGGGCATTGCAGCAGGGCCTACCTTTGGCGGCATCTTAATTGCCACGCTGGGCTGGCAATCCATGTTCCTTATTAATGTGCCTTTAGGGATAGCTGCTTACTGGCTGGTAACCCGGTCAGTACCTTTTATTCAACCGGGCAGCCGTACTAAAATTGATTGGGCAGGCATGTTATTGTTAGCTGCTTTTCTTACCTGTTATTGCCTGGGTATGACGTTTATGGAAGATCATGGCTGGCAGCACCCTGCTGTGCCCATCCTGTTCACAGGCGCTGTTATGGGGCTGTTCACATTTGTGCGGTATGAAAGCCGGGTGCGGCACCCTTTCCTGCAGCTGCAAATATTCCGTAATCCTTTGTTCAGCGCCAGTTTAAGCGCCTCCTTCCTGGTGTATGTGGTGATCATTACCACCGTGGTGCTGCTGCCTTTTTACCTGGCAAAGGCTTGTCATTACCCACCTATGCAGGTAGGTTTAATTATGTCATTCGGGCCGCTGATCACAGCATTGCTAAGCGTATATGCCGGTAAGCTGGCCGACCAGTATGGCGCCCGGCGTTTAATGTTGTATGGTGTGCTGCTGATGGTAATTGGCTGCCTGTGCATGAGCACCATTACGCCTGCGCAGGGTTTGTTCGGCTTTTTATGGCGCATGGCTATTATCCAGTTAGGCCTTACCTTTTTTCAAACGCCTAATAATACCGCGGTAATGGAAGTAGCGCTGCCTGAGCAACGGGGTTTGCTCAGCGGCCTGTTATCTTTATCCAGGACCACGGGGCATATTACCGGTACGGCCGTGATGGGCGCTGTATTTGCCCTGCTGGTGCATTACGCGGGGCATAAAGATATGATAGATGCTGATGGCGCTGCCATTACGTATGGTGTAGACCGTATTTTCCTGGTGGCAACCTTGTTAAGCGCTTTTGCCGCTGCATTGATCGGGATGGTCATCTACCGGCAAAAACGTAAATTGGCAGTAATAACCGCTCTATAATGCAGGAACAGCTGAGCCAATACATACTAGACAGGGTAGCGTTGAGTGATGAACAGCTTACTACCATCCTTTCTTACTTCCATGAGCTCAGGCCAAAGAAGAATGAAATATTATTGGGTGAGGGGGAGGCTTCCCGGAAAATGTTCTTTGTGATCAAAGGCTGCCTGCGCATTTATTTTATGCAGGAGAACGGGCTGGAAGCCACGCGCTACCTGGCTTTTGAGAACAATTTTGCCACAGCGCTGACTGCATTTATTACACAGGAGCCTTCCCTGGAATATATACAGGCATTAGAAAATACCACACTGCTATACATTACCCGTAATGATTTTTATTATTTGCTGGAGCTGATACCTGGCTGGGAAAAATTTTACCGCAGCTACCTGGAAAAGGCGTATGTGATCAATACCAACCGGCTGATGAGCTTTATTACGATGGATGCTATAACCCGCTACAGGCTGCTGTTACAGGAAAACCCGGCTACGGTGCAACGCTTATCCAACAAGCTGGTGGCCAGTTACCTGAACATTTCGCAGGAGGCATTGAGCCGGCTGAAATCAAAGATCTGAACACTGAGTGTATTTAATAAAAAAAGGGGCTGTACCATTTTCCGGTACAGCCCTTGAAATTATAACAACTAAAACCAGATCTTTTTCCTATCGTTGCTGTTGCTGTGCATCATGTTTCTGGCGCTTAATGGCGCGGCTGTTGCGGTTTTCCTCACGTTTCAGCTGGCGCCTTTCCTGGCCGGTTACCACACCGTCTGCCTTAGCTTCTTTTTTATTCTGCTGCAATTTAGCTTCCCTTGTTTCCAGGTGTTTTGTTTCCCGTGCAGTAAGCTCGCCTGACTTAACGCCGCCGGCTATACGTTGCTGTTGGTTTACCTGGCGTTGGGTAACGCGGGGTGTAGCAGTTTGCGCATTGGATATATAACTGATGGCCATGCAGGCTACAAAAGCGCTTGCAAAAATAATACGTTTCATACGCATATAGTTTTTTAAGGTGTATGTAGAATAGACTGCGTATAATGGCCATGGTTTAACCGGGACGGAAAATGAAATTGCGCTCAGCGTATAATCGCCTGATCCTAAATAATTCGTAAATTTGAATTATGTCAATTACATCCAATACAGAGCTTGAAGGCATTAAGAAAGTAAGTGAAGCCGTGGGCACGGTGCTGCGGCAAATGCGGGAATACGCGCAACCGGGTATGACTACCAGCGCGTTAGATGAATATGGCGGGCAGTTGCTGCAGGCTGCAGGTGTAAAGTCGGCTCCTAAATTAACCTATGGTTTCCCCGGCTGGACCTGCATTAGCGTGAACAATGAGGTAGCGCACGGCATACCCTCCAACCGCATACTGCAGGAGGGCGACCTGGTGAATGTGGATGTTTCCGGTGAGCTGGATGGTTATTGGGCAGATAATGGCGGCTCTTTTGTGCTAGGTGAGGATCTTCACCAGCATGCTCCATTGGTAAATACTTCCAAGCAAATATTGCATAAAGCTATTCAGCATATTAAAGGCGGCGTTAAGATCGCTGAAATTGGCAGGTTAATAGAAACCGAAGCCAAGAAAGCAGGATACCGTGTAATTAAAAACCTGGTAGGCCATGGTGTGGGCAGAAGCCTGCATGAAGCGCCTAAGGAAATTCCCTGTTTTTACGACCGCTTTAACCTGGACCGTTTCAGAAAGAACGGTATTGTAGCTATTGAAACTTTTATCTCCACCCGCGCTACCTACGCATATAACAAAGGTGATGGCTGGACGCTGGTTACCAACGACGGCAGTTTTGTAGCCCAGCATGAACATACCATTATGATCACAGATGGCCAGCCTGTTATTTTAACAGAGGCTAATGGCATCTGAGTGAAAGCTGAATGCATACCGGCAATCTTGCATTCATTACCGCTTCATAGGTTATGGGTGGATAAAGCACCTGTAATTTTTTACAAACCGCCTGCGCCCATTCTATTTCTGTTTTGTTAGCCAGCAGCATTTGTATTAATACCGCGTGCAATGAAATATGGTTGCAGCTGCTCCCAGGTTATGAATTTCTGGGCATACTGCCCTATATTAGTGAACCACTTTATCAACGGTTTAATAATAAGCATATGAAATACGCCCTCATAACTGTTTTACTGGTAGTAAGCGCAGGTGCTGCAAAAGCGCAATCACCGGTTATTATACAACAGGATCCTGAAATAGCGCAAATGGTGCAGGAAGTGTCTGCAGATTCTCTGCAGGCGTATGTGCAGGCCATGGTATCCTATGACACCCGAAGCACGCTGAGCACACAGAAAGAGGCTAAGCGCGGTATAGGTGCAGCCAGGAATTGGGTGTTAAGTAAGTTCAACCAGTTTGCCAGGCAATCCGGCGGACGTTTAACGGCTTATATAGATACCATTACGTATATGCCTGACGGTAAGCGGGTAGATGCACCCATTAACCTGGGCAATGTAATGGGCATTTTAAAAGGAGCAGACCCTAATGATAAACGTATCTTCCTGATCAGCGGCCACCTGGACAGCCGCCGTACCGATGTAATGGACCGTACCGGCACTGCGCCCGGCGCCAATGACGATGCCAGTGGCTGTGCCGCCGTAATAGAATGTGCGCGGGTAATGAGCCGCCATGCCTTTCCGGCTACGGTGATCTTTGTAACGGTAAGCGGCGAGGAGCAGGGCCTGCTGGGTGCACACTTTTTAGCGGACAAGGCCCGTAAGCAAAAGTGGAATATTGAGGCTATGCTGAATAATGATATTGTAGGCAGCAACAACAGCAACGAAACCAACATTATTAATAATACGCAGATCCGCGTGTTCAGCGAAGGGCTTCCTTATGGAACAGATTCCGCTACCGCCGCCGCCATCCGGCAAATGGGCCTGGAAAATGATGGGAAGGCCCGGCAGCTGGCCCGCTATGTAAAAGAAACCGGCGAGCGCTATGTAGCTAACCTGGAAGTAGTGCTCATCTACCGTAACGACCGTTTCCTGCGCGGTGGGGATCACTCCCCTTTTGTAGAGAATGGATATGCTGCCGTACGCTTTACGGAAATGAATGAGAACTTTTACCATCAGCACCAGGACCTGCGTACTGAAAATGGTATTGAGTATGGCGACCTGGTAAAATTCATGGACTTTGAATACCTGCGCAAGAATGCCGCCATGAACCTGTCAAACCTTGCCAACCTGGCCAAGGCGCCGTCTATGCCGGAAGAAGTGTTGGTAGATGTTGCCGGTTTGGGTAATGCCACCACGCTGCATTGGAAAGCGCCGTTGAATGGGAAAGTAAAAGGCTACTATGTAATGATGCGGGAATCCAGCAGCGCGGTATGGCAAAAGAAATTTTTCACAACCGATACCACCATCAAGCTCCCTTACTCAAAAGATAATTACTTTTTTGCAGTGCAATCTGTAGGCGAAGCGGGAAATGAAAGCCTGCCTGTAGTACCCAAAGTGGCCGGCCGCCAAAATGTACCGGCAAAACCGGCTAAGTAATATCGCGCTACTTCGTAATAGATAGGTTCATATACACCGCGTGTGCAGAATCTATCTTATCCTCATAATTAGGGACCGGAACGGAATCTTTCTCCATTGTTGCGCTCCAGTAATCTGCTATTCTTACCTTTTTAATCAGTGGGTACGCTTTAACAAACAGCTCCTGGTCATTTTTACGCCGGGTGCCTATTACAACAGCATAGATCCTGAAATCAAAAGTACCGTTCCGTTCTCCTAAACCATCTGATTTACGGGCCACGTACCGGGTAACCGTTGCATACGGAGCCATCTCTGAATAAACCTCTTTTTCAGCTCCCTCACCGTCGCGGGTATAGTGGGCAAGAAAGCCGTTACTAAACAGCCATGAGTAACCATTATCAATATCAGTATAGTAAGAGGGATGATGGAATTGCATGGTATCCAGGCCATATAATTTTATAGAATCCTGCGTCATATAGGTGCCCGTCATTATTAATGTTTCCTTTTTTTCAGGAAGCAGGTCTATGTTTTCTGCGGTATCCACTGTATTTACAGGTACATATTTATCGGGCAGCGCTGTTAATACCGGCACATCCGGCACTTTATAGGTTTTTTCCTTTCCATTATTTGCACACGAGCAAAGTACATACAACGATAACAGATATACGTTTTTTTTAATTATTAACATACGCTTCGCTTTATGGTTTCCTGTTTAATAAAGATATTAAATCTGCCGGTATCTTATTATAAGATAACAGTCATTTAATGCGCGCATATCAATTTCCTCTTTGCGTAAATTGTTTTCCGCTTTTGATCAAAGGCCTACATCCGGAAGCTGCACTTTTGCATTGGCCTAAACGATACAGTGTGTAGCTGTATACATAAACAATATCTTTTTTAAAAAACCAGAAAACCCGAAGTAACCAGACCTCATAGTTTACCTAAAAAATTTTTAGCACCATGGAACCCAGGATAGAGACGCTTCCCCGGATCGGCACCAGTATGCAGGCATATTCAGCAACGACGTATCCTGCCTTTTCTCCACCTATGCAACCTTTAATTATTGATGTTACCGATGAGGAAAGAATGGAGATCACCTACATTGGTAAAAAGCTAAAACGGAAATACCAGGACTACGAAAACCCTGAATTTATTTCCACTTTACATTTGAACGCATTTAAATTATTACCAGAACGTATTGCACGTATCTTAAGCAGTTTTGGAACCGATTTTACTGCGCAGCAATACGGCGCTATTGTGCTCAGGGGCCTCATAGAAATAGGGCAGGAAGAGCTGGGCCCAACGCCGCCTTCCTGGCAGGAAACAGACTATAATAAGATCGTGGAGTACGGGTTTATTTCCTCCTTATTACATGGTGCGGTTCCCTCTAAACCGGTAGAATATTTTGCGCAGCGCAAAGGCGGTGGGTTAATGCATGCCATTATTCCAGATGAAAAAATGACGCATACGCAAACTGGCTCCGGTTCCAGGACCGATCTGTTTGTACATACGGAAGATGCTTTCCTGTATAATGCTGCCGACTTTTTAAGCTTTTTATTTTTACGGAATGAGGAACGGGTGCCCTCTATGTTATACTCCATCCGTTCGCATGGCAAGCCTAACGGCACTATGAAAGAGCTGTTCAGGCCCATCTACAAATGCCCCAAGGATGCGAACTATGAACAGGATGATGCTACCGGCGAAGAAACCCGCACGGCGGTATTATATGGTAATGAGGATGCACCTTTTATGCGGTTTGATGCAGCAGAGCAGATCTATAATGTAAACGCAGACCAGTCGCCGGAAGCGCTGGAGAACTTAAAACGTTTCTGGGAAGAGGCAAAAGGATTGATCTATAATGAATTTATTCCCGAAGCAGGCGACCTGATATTTGTAAATAACCATTTGTGCGCACATGGACGTAATGCTTTCCTGGCGGGCTTCCGAGAGGAATACGGCCAGCTGGTGAAATGTGAGCGCAGGCTTATGTTGCGTATGATGAGTAAAACCAGCTTAATCAATATCCGGTCTGTTACACACCCGGAAAATCCCTACCTCATTATGGAAGAACATTATGGTAAAGTGTATCATTCCGCATTAGCAAATATGTAATAATACACCGGCCATACTACCCCTTTCCGGGACCGTGATACACGGCCCTGTAGCCCAACGTTTTTTTAAAATGAACCATTATAAAAATTAATGCATTATATGAGCAACACAATGTATGCTGAACTCCCGCAATCCGGACCGGATCTTTTAACCAGGGAAAAGGAAACCTATTCTGATATTTTTCATGAAGGCGCGGCTGCTGAATACAGCAAAGCCATTACCGGCGCGCATGACCTGGTAGTGAACTTCCTGCACAGGAACCGCAAACCTTTCAGCGGCATACCTGCTGTAGAGCTGAAGGCCGCTTTTGCAGCCGTTGATTTTGATACGCCCCTGCCTGATTATGAAAGCCTGCTGCAGGAAGTACAGGAGCTGTATGTAAAACATGCCACCGCCTTTCACCTGCCGGAATATATTGCGCACCTGAACTGCCCGGTGGTAATACCGGCTATAGGTGCAGAGGTATTGATTGCCGCCATTAACTCCTCACAGGATACCTGGGACCAGAGCGCCGGCGGTACGCTCATGGAGCAAAAGCTTATCAGCTGGACCTGTAATGAAATAGGGTTTGGGAAAGAGGCGGATGGCGTGTTCACGGCCGGTGGCTCACAAAGTAACCTTATGGGCCTGTTGCTGGCAAGGGACTATTACGCTACCGAATACACGCAGCATAATATTAAAAAAGCAGGCTTACCGGTAGAGGCATCGCGCTACCGCATTTTTATTTCAGAAAAGGCGCATTTCAGCAATCATAAAAATGCCGCTTTACTGGGGCTGGGAGAGCAATCGCTGGTAGAAATAAAAACAGATGACCGTTTCCGCATGAATGCACTTTTGCTGCAGGAAGCCATTGAACGGGAGATCAGCCAGGGCAATATACCCATTGCGGTTGTAGCTACTGCCGGCACTACAGATTTCGGTAACCTGGATCCGCTGGCGGAAATTGGCCGTATAGCTGCCAAATACCGGCTCTGGTATCATATTGATGCGGCTTATGGCTGCGGGCTGCTGCTTACGGAAAAATACCGTTCCCTGCTGAATGGTATGGAGCTGGCGCATTCCGTTACTATAGATTATCATAAATCATTTTTCCAGCCCATCAGCAGCAGCGCATTTATTGTAAGGGATAAAAAGTACCTGCAATTACTGCGTATGCACGTTGATTATCTGAATCCAAAGGATGAAGATTATGATGACCTGAACCAGATCAATAAATCCGTAACCCAAAGCACCCGCCGTTTTGATGCGCTGAAGCTGTGGTTCACCCTGCGTTTGATGGGCAAGCAAAAACTGGGCGCTTATACAGAAACTATTATTGAAACAGCAGAAAAGGCTGCAGAAGTAATTGCGCTGGATGCCGACCTGGAGCTGTTAAGCTATTCAGACATCGGTGTGATCCTGTTCCGTTATGCACCGGAAACTCATAAGAACAGTAACCTGAGTGAGCTCAATCAATACATTAAAAAGGCGCTGTTTAACAGCGGTGAAGTATTGGTAGCCAGCACGCGGGTGAATGGTGACTTTTACCTGAAGTTTACCATGCTGAACCCTCTTACTACGCTGGACCATATCCGCCATATACTGAAGCTGATCAAACAACACGGTTCAGCCTATCACCCACAAAACTAATTGCACATGCTACAGGAATCATTGAAAAGCGCTGCGGAAGATGCAGTAGCACACCTGGATCCAGCCACCTGGGCCCATGTGAACCGCTTACACCTGAAAAAGATCATTGGGGAGTTTGCACATGAGCTGCTGATCGAGCCACGGCTGGAATATATCTATAAAGGATGGAACCACTATGTACTGTCACCTGCAAAGGCCATCAGCTACCGCTTCCGTGCAAAGATCTTAAGCCTGGATCATTGGTATCTAGATACTAACTCCATAGAAAAGTATGTAGATAGTAAACCAGCTCCCCTGGAAGCGGTGAGCTTTATTACAGAGTTCAGTGAAAAGCTGGGTTTTGACCCCGAGCTGCTGCCTACTTATTTGGAGGAGATCATCAGCACCCTATATGGCAGCGCCTACATGCACACCTATAACACGCTTACGGCAGAAGCGCTTACACGGGCCGGTTACCAGGAAGTGGAACATTCCATGATGGCCGGCCACCCCTGTTTTGTAGCCAATAACGGACGCATAGGATATGACACGGTTGATTACCGCCGTTATGCACCGGAAGCAGCCAGTCCCTTTGCAGTAATATGGCTGGCAGGACATATCAGCAGAACAGAGTTTACCGCTATAGCGCCGTTGAATTACCAGCAGGTAATGGAGCAGGAGCTGGATGCAGCTACCCGTGAAGCCCTTAGCCAAATACTGGTAGGAAAAGGCCTGGACCCTGCGCAATATTTATTTTTCCCCACGCACCCCTGGCAATGGTATAACAAGCTGGCCAGCATTTTTGCGCCGGATATAGCGGCTAATTACCTGGTATGCCTGGGATATGGAGCCGATACCTATTTGCCTCAGCAATCTGTTCGTACCCTCTTTAACGTGAGTACGCCTGAACGGTTTTATGTAAAATCAGCATTGTCTATCCTGAATATGGGTTTCATGCGCGGCTTGTCGCCTTATTACATGCGCACTACGCCTGCCATTAATGAATGGGTGAGTAACCTGGTGAACGGTGATGCTTACCTGCAGGAAAAGGGTTTTACCATGTTAAGGGAGGCCGCCACCATGGGTTACACCAACCGGTATTTTGAAACCGCTATTAAAACAGAAAGCGCGTATAAGAAAATGCTGGCCACGCTCTGGCGGGAAAGCCCAATGACCAAACTGCAGCCCGGCCAGCGTTTAATGACCATGGCGGCATTGCTGCATATTGATGCACACGGCACTGCGCTGCTGCCGGTGCTCATCAAATCATCCGGGCTGGATATTACTACCTGGCTGCAGCACTACCTGCAATGTTACCTGAGCCCTTTGCTGCATTGCTTTTACTATTATGATCTGCGCTTTATGCCGCATGGGGAGAACGTGATACTGGTGCTGGAGAACAATGTGCCGGTAAGCGCCATCATGAAGGATATAGCAGAAGAAGTGGCCATTGTGAACAGTGAGCTGGAGCTGCCGGAGCATGTAAAACGCATTGTAATACCGGTACCGGATGAGCTGAAGATCCTGTCCATTTTCACACAGATCTTCGATTGTTTTTTCCGCTTCGTATCGCATATACTGGTGGAGCATGCCGGCTACCCGGAAGAAAAATTCTGGGAGCTGGCAGCAGACTGCATCCTGGAATACCAACAGCTTCACCCCGAGCTGGAAGAAAAATTCCGGCGCAGTGATCTGTTTGCGGACGAGATCATTAAAACCTGCCTGAACCGCCTGCAGATCCGCAATAACCAGCGGATGATAGAGCCGAACAACCCGTTCAAAAGCCAGCAGTTTGCCGGAACATTTAAAAATCCTTTAGCGGTATTTAAAACAAGTGTGCTTTAAACTAAACAGCAATATCATGTCTTATTCAATAGATCCCCGGGAAGCGGTGGCCCACCTGCAACCGGCAACCTGGGAAAAGGTGAACTGTCTGCAGATCCGGAAAATGATCGCGGAGTTTGCCCATGAGCAGATCATAACACCTGCATTTGAGTATGCAAAAGAGGGGTGTAATTATTATACACTGGCTGCAGAAAATATAAAAGTGGTATATCATTTCCGCGCAAAGATCTTACAGCTCCGGCATTGGTATATTGATACGCCCTCTATAAAAAAATTGATTGACGGTGCGCCTGCAGCTTTGGATGCGCTGGCTTTCATAGTGGAATTTAATGAACAGATGAACATGGACCCGGCACTGCTGCCGGTGTATATGGAAGAGGTAAGCGCTACGCTGTATGGCAGCGCTTACATCCATACACAGGACGGGCCTTCCGCAGCATACCTGGTTACCGCCAGTTACCAGGAAATAGAGCATGCCATGACCGGGCATCCCCGTTTTATAGCTAACAATGGGCGTATAGGTTTTGATGCTACGGACTATAAAAGTTTTGCGCCGGAAGCTGCTACGTCCTTTCCTTTAATATGGCTGGCCTGCCGCCAGGATTGTACGGAATTTACCAGCATAGATCCGCTTACCTATGAGCAGGTGCTGCAGCAGGAGCTGGGCGCTGAAAAAGTGGCCACCTTTAATGCAATCCTTACTGATAAGGCATTGGACCCGGCGCAATATATTTTTATGCCGGTGCATCCCTGGCAGTGGTTTAATAAGCTGGCCGGCATTTTTGCGCCGGATATTGCCGCCCATAAACTGGTATACCTGGGTTACGGGGATGATGAGTATTTGCCTCAGCAGTCTATCCGTACTTTTTTTAATGTAGATCAGCCACAGAAATACTATGTAAAAACAGCACTGTCTATTTTAAACATGGGTTATGTGCGTGGGCTATCGCCCTACTTCATGCGTACCACCCCGGTCATTAATGAATGGGTGCATACCCTGGTAGAAGGTGATGCCTATTTGCAGGAAACCGGTTTTTGTACCCTGCGGGAAATAGCCACCACCGGCTATTCGAACCATATTTATGAGCAGGCTACCAAAACAGATAATCCCTATAAAAAAATGCTGGCCGCCTTGTGGCGTGAAAGCCCTATGCCCAAAGTGCAGCCGGGCCAGCGCCTGATGACCATGGCCGCGCTGCTGCATGTGGATGTAGATGGTAATGCATTACTTCCGGAACTGATCCGCAGCTCCGGTAAGGATACAGATACCTGGCTGCGCCAATATTTCTATTGTTATATGAGCCCCCTGCTGCACTGTTTTTATAAGTACGATATGGTATTTATGCCACATGGGGAAAACCTGATACTGGTGCTGGAAAATAATGTACCGGTAAGGGCCATCATGAAAGACATTGGCGAGGAAGTATCTGTTATGAATGCAGATACCGTACTACCGGAGGCGGCTAAACGGCTGCTGGTGCCGGTTGCTGAAGAAGCGCGTACGCTGCCCATTTTCACCCAGGTGTTTGATTCCATTTTCCGTTTTATCTCCGCCATTCTGGTGGAGCATGCAGATTACCCGGAAACCCGTTTCTGGGAGCTGGTTGCGGAAACCATATTACAGTACCAGCAAGGGCACCCCGAGCTGGCGGCAAAGTTTAAACGCGACGATCTGTTTGTACCACAGTTTAACCCGGATGCGCTGAATAAAATGCAGATCAGCAATAACCGGCAGCTGCGCAACCGCGCTAATCCTTTTGAGGTGCATTCCGTGGGTAGCTTGCAGAATCCCGTGGCTGCTTTTAAAACCAAACTGCGTCCGCAACTGGAAATAGTATGAGAAAGCTGATCATTATTTGCCTGCTGGCCGTATTAGGTTGTAGCCGGCTGTACGCACAGCAGCAGCAGCTGTTTATAGAGGATATGACCTCGCGGGAGCTGGCCGAAAAGATCCGCGCCGGTGCGCAAACGGTATTGATCTTTAGTGGTGGTACAGAGGCTTCCGGTCCGCACCTGGTATTAGGCAAGCATAATTACCGGGTGCGCCGGTATGCCGCACAGATCGCAGATAGTTTAGGGAATACGCTGATAGCGCCCATCCTGCCCTTTGCGCCGAATCATCCCGTGCTGGAGCGTTTTCCGGGAACTATTTCCCTAAGCGATCAAACATTTACCAGCGTGCATGAAGACCTGGTACGCAGCATGGTGATGGCTGGTTTCCGGTACATAGTATTGCTCAGCGATCATTTCAACAGCCAGCAGCCATTAAGAATACTGGCTGCCCGCTTAGACAGCACGCTGCAGCCAAAAGGTATACGTGTGTTTTTTTCCAGTGATGGTTATGCAAAAGCAAGAACACAGATAGAAGCCATGATTGCCGCCAAGGGACAGGTGCCAGGCGGCCATGGAGGTTTGTGGGATGCTGCAGAAACCTGGGCAGTCACACCAGCAGCGGTTAGAACCGCTTACTTCGCCAGCGGTGATACTACCAAAGGTGGTAACGGCCCGCTGGATGCAGCCGGTGTTTCCGGTGATCCCTGTATGGCTACACCAGAACAGGGGCAGCTCTTTGGCATGCTGCGCGTACAGCTGGCAGTAGCTGAAATACGTGCATGGTTAATTAAAATAAAAAATTAAAAATGGAGATCCAGGTTATTCATCCGCCAATAACGCAAATACAAAATGAAAAATTTTCGGGACTGCTTCATTACTGCTGCCGGGAGCTCAATAACAGCAGCTGTTATGGCGGTATGCCAAAGTATGATGATGCGCTGGCCGCATTCTTTAAAACTACCGGTTATGCATTACACCTGCGTTTAGATTTTTCATCCATTGGGCTGGAAGTATTTGTACCCCTGCAATATTTTTCAGAAAGCGGGTATCACGTTTATGATCTTCCCGCAGGAGAAAGAGAGATGGCTACCGGTGTAATTAGGGAAATAGATGCAGATGGCCTGGCTGTTATTATTGAGCGCTATGCACCGTCTTCGAGCGTTACATGTATAGATCCCTTGCCGGATGTGCCGCGGGGAATGCCTGATCCCATCGTCTGGTTTGAAAGCTATCTGCAGCAAAAGCTACCCTTGTTGGAAAGTCAGGCAGAGGAATTTATCCTCCATCAGCTAATGCCGGTAATAGGCGCGCTGGGTTATCATTACCAGGCAGATGAAATGCATTTGATTCAGCTGGCGTACCAGGTTTTTGAAACAGCCGGCACTGGTGTAATTAAAGAGCTGTTATCCCGTAATAAGCTGGGAAACACTCCCAACCCTTTGCACAAGCACTTTTTTTCCAGGACCCTCATTAACCCAACAGGAACAGGCACAGTATACAGCCGCTATTTTCCTAAAGAGAATGTAACGGTAAGCATACGACCCTTTGATATAGACCGCGACCTGGAAATGGTGCACGACTGGTTTAACCGGGAGCATGCTAAAAAGATATGGAAAATGGACTGGCCCTTACAGCAGCTGGAAACCTATTACCGTACTATGTTACCGGGCAATGCCGCTCACAGCTATATCGGCGAAATAAATGGGGAGCCAACCTACAATATTGAAGTGTACTGGGTGGTGCGCGATATGCTGGCGGATTATTACGATGCATTACCTACTGATTATGGCACGCACCAGTTTATTGCACCCACAGATCCCAGGAAAAAATTTGCTTCCCCATCCACGCAATCCATGCTGGATTTTGTATTTGCGCAACCACAGGTGGGCAAAATGGTGGGAGAAGGATCGGTAGAATCCCTGGCGGCTATTATGAACAAAGCACATGTAGGCTTCAGGATAGAGAAGGTGATTGAGCTGCCGCATAAAAAGGCTAACCTGAATTTCTGCTACCGGGAATGGTATTGGGCCAAATTCCCGGAGGCACAATACATTACCCCACAAACTGTAAAACAAATTTAAAATGAATAAACAACAGGTATATCATCTCATCGGCATTGGCATTGGCCCTTTTAACCTGGGCCTGGCTGCATTGTTACACCCCGTTAAAAGCGTGCATGCCGTTTTCTTTGACCAGGGCGATGTGTTTGACTGGCATCCCGGTTTGATGTTGGACAATGCTACTTTGCAAACTCCTTTCATGGGCACGGACTTGGTTACCATGGCCGACCCTACCAGCCATTTCAGCTGGCTGAACTTCCTGAAGCAAACCAACCGGCTGTACCCCTTCTTTATCCGCGAAAGTTTTTACATGCTGCGTAAGGAGTATAACCAGTATTGCAAGTGGGTGATTGAGCAATTACCCTCCTGCCGGTTTTCGCACAAAGTAGTATCAGTAGCTTATAACAATGAGCTGTATGAGGTAAGCGTGCAAAATACTAAAACCGGCCAGTTGGCTACTTATTATGCGGAAAGGCTGGTGCTGGGCACCGGTACCCAACCTTATGTACCGGCATTTGTGAACAGGGCGGTGCTGCCGAATGTGATCCATACATCGGAGTACTTATCCAGCAAAGCCAATATTTTAAAACAAGGCGCGCTTACGGTTATTGGTTCCGGGCAAAGCGCTGCTGAAATTTTTCACGACCTGCTGCCGGAAGTCAGGAATGGTTTTCAGCTGGACTGGATCACCCGTGCAGAAAGGTTTTACCCCATGGAGTACTCAAAGCTCACGCTGGAGCTCACCTCGCCGGAGTATGTAGATTATTTTTACAACATGCCGCCGGAAAAACGCCGCAGGATCTTATCTGCACAGAACCCTTTGTTCAAGGGCATTAACTATGACCTCATCAACGAAATTTTTGATACGCTGTATGAAATGAGCGTAGGCGGGCAATCCGTAAACGTACAGCTAAAAACCTGTAGTGAGCTAAACAGCATTACAGCCGGTAACGGGCAGCATGCTTACGCTTTACAATTTACACAGGTGCAGCAGCAGCTGCCATTTACACACCATACCAATGCGGTGGTGCTGGCTACCGGTTATAAGTACAACGAGCCTGCATTTATACAAGGTATTAATGAGCGCATACGCCGTATGCCGGATCAGCTGCCGGATGTGCATCGCAACTATACTATTGACATTAACAACAGCGAGATCTTTGTACAGAACGTGGAGCTGCACAGCCATGGATTTGTAACGCCCGATCTTGGTATGGGCGCCTACCGCAATTCCCGCATCATTAATACCATAACCGGTAAAGAGATCTACAAGGTAGAGGAACGTATTGCTTACCAGGAATTTGGCGTGGCTGCTGCAAAAGTGCCGGTAGCACAGCTGGTGCAGGAACATTTTTAACGTTAAATCATCACTCATGAACGCCGTGCTTTTCAGGGCCCGCTCTATATTTAATTTATTGAAACACGCCATTGCCGGTACGGAAAAAGATTTTACTTCCGGCAGTGTGAACCGTGCTACGTTCTTATTATCCGTGCCCACCATGCTGGAGCTGGCTATGGAATCATTGTTTGTAATGGTTGACCTGCTGTTTGTAAGCAGCCTGGGAGAAAGGGCTATCACGATTGTAGGCATTACCAATTCAGTGATCATCATTTTCCATTCCGTAGCAATGGGCTTAAGCATTGCAGCTACGGCCATCATCTCCAGGCGGGTAGGGGAAAAGAAGCCGCAAACCGCTGGATTGGCCGCAATGCAGGCCATTTACCTGGGCATTACACTTTCCATATTATTTAGCGTGCCGGCGATGTGCTTTAATAAAGGCATCCTTCACCTGGCAGGCGCTTCACCCTCGCTGGTAGTGGAAGGTGACCTGTTTTCCCGCATTATGTTCGGCTGTATCATTTTTGTAGTGATGCGCGTATTGCTGAACGGCGTGTTCCGTGGGGCCGGTAATGCGGCTATGGCTATGCGCACGCTGATGTTGTCCAATGCGGTGAATGCTGTGTTATGCGCTGTCCTGATCTTCGGGGCAGGGCCTATACCTGCTTTCGGTTTGCTGGGCGCGGCTATGGCCACCGGTATTGCCAATTGCATAGGTGTGGGTTACCAGTGCTGGTATTTTGCCACACAGGAAAAAAGAATTGTGATCGGCAAAAAACAATTGATGCTGGTGCCGGATATTATTAAACGGCTGTTAAAGCTGGCGGCTTCCGGTACGGTACAATACCTGGTGCCTTCCTCCAGCCGCTTTCTGATGATCATTATTGTGGCAAAGCTGGGGGAGAGTGTGCTGGCCGGTTACATTGTGGCTAACCGCATTATTATGTTCACCGTATTACCGGCATGGGGTATTGCCAATGCGGCCGGTGTATTAACCGGACAAAACCTGGGTGCAGGCCAGCCGGAAAGGGCCGAGCAGTCGGTATGGAAAACCGGCACTTTTAACATGTTTTTCCTGGGGGCTATTGCCCTGGTATTATTGCTGGCCGGAGAAAACATTGTGCATTTATTTACCCGGGAAACCATTGTTGCACAAAATGCAGCGCTGTACCTGCGCTATATGGCCATTGCCTATTTTTTCTTTGGGTATACCATGGTTATTTCCCGCTCCTTGAACGCAGCCGGTTCCGTGCATGTGGTAACCTTGCTGTATGTGCTGATGTTTTATGTTACACAGCTGCCGCTGGCGTACTTACTGGGATTGCATTACAGCTGGGGCGCACAAGGCATTTTCATTGCCATCCTGGCTTCAGAGCTGGTATTGGCAGCTGCCTGTATCACTGTTTTTAAAAGAGGTAACTGGAAAAAAGTAAAAATATAATTTAACATGAACGCAACACAACAACTGCAGGATATATTCGCTGCCGCCTTATCCATCCCGGCAGCGCAGGTCACCAATGAGCTGAGCTATCAAAGCATCCCGGAATGGGATTCGGTATCACACATTTACCTGATCACTGAGCTGGAAGCTGCTTTTAATATTTCTATTGATACGGAGGAAGTGCTGGAAATGAGCAGCGTGGAAAAAGTAAAGGAAACACTGCGCAAACATCAAATAGCTATTGACTGATGACAAAATTGTATGACCTGATAGCTGCCAACCCGCAGCTGGTATATGTAGATGGGGCTACGGGACAGCATTTCCAGGTAAGCGACTTTAAACATACCCTGGATCTTGAACCGCAGCCGGGCCTGGCATTCTTATATATTGATAACAGCATTGCCGCTGTTGAAGCTTTATTAAACTTCCTGGATAGCCAGTACACCATTGCTTTGCTAAGCCCTAAGCTAAACATAGCTTACAAGCAGCAGCTGGAACAGCTGTACAAGCCTTATTATATCTACGATCCATCCCGCACTGCCGTGGAAGGATTTGAAGCTGCTGCATGCCTGTTCAGAAATGTAGCACAAACCGGCGATCCCATTCACCCGGATCTTAAAGTGTTATTAAGCACTTCCGGTACCACCGGCTCCCCTAAGTTTGTAAAGCTGTCGGAGCATAACCTGGTGCAGAATGCCTTATCTATCATTGACTATTTACCAATAGCACATCATGATGTAACACCGCTTACCCTGCCGGTATTTTATTCGTACGGACTATCTGTTTTTACCACTAACAGCATAGCCGGCGGGCAGGTGGTATGTACCAGCAGGGATGTAGTGCAGAAAGAGTTCTGGGAAGATTTTAACCGGTATGGCTATACGTCCATAGCAGGTGTACCCTATGTATATGAAATGCTGCAGCGCATTGGGTTCTGTAAAAAGGAATATGCGTCCCTGCGGTATATGACCCAGGCCGGGGGCAGGCTTAGCCCGGTATTGGCCAAAACATTCGGGGAATATATGGCTGCCCGCGGCAAACAGTTTTACATTATGTACGGGCAAACGGAAGCCACGGCGCGTATGGCCTACCTGCCGCCGGAAGCACTGCTCAATAAGGCTGGCTCCATTGGCATACCCATTAAGAACGGCCGTTTTGATATAAGGCCCGATACGCAGGAGCTGGTATACACGGGCCCTAATGTGTTTGGCGGTTATGCTAGCGGCCGGGCCGGTTTGCAAACTTTTGATCACAACCCCGTTTTGCATACCGGAGATATGGCCGAAAAAGATGCAGAGGGTTACTATTACATTACCGGCCGCATGAAACGATTTGTAAAGCTCTTTGGCACCCGCGTGAACTTGGATGAGGTAGAAAGCATCCTGAAAAATGCATTGAACGGAGCAACGGTGGCATGTATAGGTGTGGAAGATAAGTACCTCCTGGTGCAGCACCTGGAAGAGCTGGATGGTGGTGCCATTAAGCAATTACTAAGCGAAAAGCTGTACTTGCATGTTAGCGCCTTCAGGATCCAGCAGGTGGATGAGATCTTATTAACGCCCAACGGAAAGGTGGATTATACGGCTATGCAGCAGGCAGGGCTTGCAGAAAAGGCATAAAACAAAAAAGACCTGATCATTCAGGTCTTTTTTTGTTTTAATGGAAAAGGCTATCAGAATTTAAATGTTACGCTTGCCAGGAAATTCAGCTGTTTCTGCGGTGTACCGTTGGTATTCCAGTATTGTTTATTTAACAGGTTGTTACCTTTTACAGACAGGCGGAATTTAGGCTGGTCATAAAAGATAGTGGCATTCACCAGGGTATACCTCGGCAATACAAAGCTGTTGGTGGCTTCAAACCAGGAATCGCTTACATAGTTACCACCTGCACCAAAACCCAGGCCTTTTACTTTGCCTTGCGGAATAGCATAGCTCACCCACAGGTTGGCTACATCTTTGGGGGCAAAAGTTACGTATTTGCCTTCCAGGGCAGCGGATGCTTTCGTGTATTTGTTCTCGTTATGAGCATAACCTGCTATAATGTTTACGCCGGTAGCCGGGTTGGCGATCACCTCTACCTCATACCCTTTGCTATGCTGGGTGCCGTCTTGCACGGTGAAGTTCTGTCCGTCAATTACTTCAATGCGGGTGGAGTTGGTAACTGCGATATCATAGTAGCTAACGGAGCCGCTTAATTTACCGCTGATCACATCAAACTTCACCCCGCCTTCCCACTGGTTGCCGTATTGGGGTTTCAGCTCCAGGATGGTATTGTCTGGCTGTGGAACCGGCGCCAGGTTCACAAAGCCGTTCATGTAGTTGCCAAATACAGATACTTTTTCCGGTACCACCTGGTACACCAATCCAAACTTGGGTGACAGGGAAGTTTGGCTGTATTCACCGGCATACTTGCCGGTAGCAGGGGTGTACGTACCTTTTGTAGTGAACCGGTCAACCCGTAAGCTTAGCATGGCCATCAGGCTGGGGGTAATGTTCAACACATCAGAAGCGTATGCGCTGTAGCTGTAAGCTTTAGTGGAGGTGCTGGCAAAACCTTTCTGAACAGAAAGTGCATTCAGCTTTTCAGCACTCACATCTTTTATAGGCTGACGGATGTTTACCGTATCCACATTTAAGGTAACACGGTATAAGTCGTTATAGTTATAATTATAATCTAACCCGATCACCATACGGTTGCGCAGGGATCCTATATTAAAGTCGCCGATGAAGTTCTGCTGCAGCTCGGTATTACCAAAGGTTTCCGGGGTTTGGTTCCTTACCGAACGGCCCATGGTGGAATCCGTGAGCATGGTAAGGGTGGTCCAGAAAAAGTGCTTGTAAAAGCCGTCTGAATACAGGTAATTGGTTTGCGACTTCCATTTATCGGATATTTTATATTCTACCAGTGCCTGCACATTATTAATACCATTACTAACATCTACACCATTATTAATATAGGAAGCTTTATAGTCCAGCTGCAGATCTTTAAAGTTGCGGGCGGTTACATTTTTCAGCGATCCAATGGCCAGGGAGGTAGTAGTGTAGTTTGCACGGGTAAGCTCCGCTTCTACCGTAAGCTTCAGGCGTTCATTCACCTGGTACGAGAAGCTGGGGGCAACGGTATAGTTCTTTGCATATCCCTGATCCTGGAATGAGCCTTCTGATTGTGCAGCGGCGTTTAGGCGGAACAGTAAGGTCTTATCTTTATTCAGCGGGGCATTTACATCTGCAGCGACCCGGCTTAGCTCGTAGCTGCCGCCGGTATAGCTGATCATCCCGCCAAAATCATCATACGGCTTTTTAGTCACGTAATTAAAAACACCGCCAAAAGTAATGTTGCGGTTACTGCCGAATAAAGTACCGGCGGGGCCCTTAATAGCCTCTACCCGCTCCAGGATGATGGGGTTTAACGGCACTACTGCGCTGGTAACCAAACCATTTCGCATACCGACGGTATTGGAAAAGCCGCGCATGGTCATACCCTGTGAGCCGCCGGCTATAAAATTGGGTACGGCGCCGGGAATGTTCCTGTAAATATCTGTACGCTCAGTGGCTACCTGCTCATCCATCAGCGCTTTACCTACTACCTGGTACACCTGCGGGTTTTCCAGATTCTTGATAGGCAGGCGTGCAATCTGCTCGCTTTCCTTTTTGGCGTATTTATTTTTGGTATGGGTAATAATGATCTCCTGCAGCTGTGTGCTGGATACCTGCAGCTGTAAGTTAACGGTAGCGGTTTTATTCCTTTCTACAGTTACACTTTCCGTAAGTGTTTCATAACCTACCAGCGATATTTCCAGCTCATAGCTGCCGGGCGCCAGGTGGTGAATACTGAAAGTACCATCCTCATTACTCAGTGTATTTTTAGCCGTTCCTTTTACCACAATGCTTACTGCTGCTGCGGCCTTGTTATCGTTGGTGGTAATTTTCCCTTTGATGGATCCGAAGTCCGTTTCATTTTCATCGTTCATAGCAAAACCAAAGAGAGGGAGTAGGAGGAGTATAAATTGTATAACTCGCTTCATGACAAGATCAGATTTCCGCAAAGGTGCGGACAGAAGTGCGAAGGCATTTTAACAATCGGGAAAAGTTTTTACGGGAAAGGGAAAAATTGGGGTTAACTGCGAAGAATATATGGTAGGGAGAATCGGCCCCTTATCCCAGGTTCTGCAAAAAAACATTCAGATCTTCCTCTTTCCCTAATCCCAGCTTTTGTTTGATCCGGTACCGGCTCATCCGCACGCTCTTAGGTTCAATATGCAGGATCTGGGCAATCTTCTTCGTATCCATCTTAAGGTGCAGGTAAGCGCACAGCTTCAGGTCAAGAGGGGTGAGCTTTTGCTGGGTTCTTTCATTTAACAGGTAAAAGAAATCGGGGTGTACTTGCTGGATCTGTAATTTCACATCTTCAAAATCATTATCCAGCAGCTGCTCCTCATTCCAGATCTTATTGATGTTTAGCAGGTCGTTATCATTAATTTTTTCTTTGATCTGCAACAACATATCTTTTTTATGCTCCAGCTGCAGCAGGTTGGCCATGGCTTCCTTTTGCAGCTGCTGTTGCTGGGCTTCCAGCAGCTGTTGTTCGGCCTTTAACCGGGATTGTTCCTCTTTTTCCAGTTTCATCTGCAACTCAGCTTCCTGCTTTTCCAGCTGCAGCTGTTTTTCGCGCTGCAGTGAGTACCGCAGCCTGAAATGATAGGAGCGGAACATAAAAATGAGGCCCAGTAAAGAAACGGCGGCAATACCAATATAGAAGTAGTTCTGCATACGGCTATATTGCTCGCGTTGCTTTAGCATCAGCACTTCGTTATTTTTTTTTTCGGTCTCGTACTGTATTTCCAGCTTCTGGGAATTCAGCGCCTGCTGCCGGTCAAAGAGTTTGGCCTTATATTCGGTTACCTTTTTCTGGAATTCCAGGGCTTTGGTATAATTCCCGTTTTTCTCATAAAGGTTGGCCAGCGCTGTTACTACGTTTACAAGGGTGTAATAATAAGGGTCTTTCTGATCCAGCATTACGGTGTAGGCCTCCAGCAAATAATTTTCTTCCAGAGCAGGTTTTTTGTCGCGCTTAGCGTATTCGCTTAAGATCCCCAGGCTGCTGGCCATAATTTCCTGTCCGAATGCAGTACTTTTTGCAGCTGTTTTAGCCAGGTTGGCATATTGAATGGCATTGGCCTTCGCCTGATCGTCTGTTGCCGGAAAGTTTCTCAGATAAAAATCAGCGCTGTTTATACAGGCTATGGCATAGGTTTTTTGCGCTACCTCCTTCGGGTGCTGCTGGTGCAGGTCTTCAACTTTTCTTAAGTAAGAAATAATAAGATCCCGCTGCTCCGTGCTTTTTGATTGCTGATAATTGTAATCGGCAGCAGTTGATTGCGCTATATAACAGTTGCTTAGCAGGTTATAATCACCGGCCAGCAGGGCATTTTCAGCAGCTTTCTGCGCATAGGCATTCACTTTCGGTACATCATCCCACAGGGTGTTCAGGGCATACAGCAGGTAATATATTTTGGCGGAAATATAAGGTTCCGGCTTTTGTCCCTGTACCTTAAGCGCCAATTGGGCGTAGTTGGTTGCCGAATCGGCATTGTCGAGCGCATTATATAATACGGCCTGTATATAATAACCATAAGCCATAGCAATGGGGGTACGCGCTTTTTGGGCAATGGACAGGGTGGTGTCGCTGGTTTTTTTCAGTATGGCAAACTGTTTAGTATTGGCATAAACGTTAGCCAGCACGGTATAGGCTTTTGTGGCAGCGGTAAGATCATTCTGCTGGAGGGCGATGCCGGCGCCCTGTTGCGCGGTTGCTATAGCAGATGGGTAGTTTTCGTTTATACGGTAAGCCTCTGCCAGGTGGGTAAGCCGGGTGGCCTGCTCGCTTTTCCCTGCTCCGGCAGCCGGTTGTGAACGGTCCGCTGAAGCAATTTGCGCAGTAGCTATGAAACAACATAAGCTGATACCTGTCCAAATGAATACACCTGTTACCCCTATATATTTCATACCGCAAAAGTAGCATAAAGATTAAAAGAGCCGCCCGTCCGGGTAAAAAAGTCTACGTCTACATGAGTTGTAACTATTTGATATACAAATATTTAAAATTGCTGTAGACGCAATGTAGACGGTGTTTCGGCTTTGTGTAGATGGTCTGTAGCAGGGTGTTATTTGGAAAGGCCTCTGACTAAACCCAGTTTTGTGCAGGCAATTTTAAACTTAAAAAACTAAGCCTTATGAACAGCAAAACACTATCCATTATTTCCTACATTACGCTTATCGGCTGGGCCGTTGCTTATTTTAGTGGAAAAGAAAAGGCGGACCCCCTGCTGAAATATCACCTGCGGCAGGCATTGGGATTGGCCATTGTAAGTATTATTTTAAATGTAATATTAAGCGTGATCGCCACTGCGGTACCGTCCCTGTCTTTTCTGAGCATGATAGGCCTGGTTATTTTCGTGTTGTGGGTAATGGGTATTATTAATGCGGCCAACGGCGCACAGAAACCCATCCCGGTAATTGGTAAAATGTTCGAGTATAAGTTCTCTTTCATTGGTTAGCCGCTGGCCTTTATATCCATCACCCCTTAACTAAAATCCATCCGGGCTGACAATGAAACGTGGCTTTTTATTATTCGCGATCCTGAACGTGGCGTTTTTTGCGATTGCGCTTCCCATGCTTTTTTACTACAACATAAAAAATGATTACCCGCCCAACCTCCGGGAAAGGGATCCCTGGTTTGCGCTGGGCGTTGTAGCTGCATCTGTGGTGATCTGGATCGTGGTGCTGACAGGATATTTCCGTAAATGGATCATAAATATCTTTATTGCCAAACGGAATATCACCTACCTGCAAGAGAAGGGGATACCACGGGAAGCGAAGATCATGGCCGTAACAAAAACATCAAAGCCCAATGCCGGTTACGATGCCTATGACCTTAACCTGTCATTTAAAAACCTGGTAGGCGCCGAAATTTTACAAAAGGCAAGTATAAATGATGCTAAGCCTTATGAACGCCGTTTTGAAGTTGGAAAAAAGATTGAGCTGTTACTTGATAAAGAGGTAAAGCATGAGCCTTATTTCATTTTTGCAACTTCAGAGGCCACCATTAAAAAAGCAGCTATTGCGCTAATCAGCTTAGGCTGGTTAGCGCTTACTGCGCTGGTGATTGCCTATTATGGCCTTTCCTATTTATGGGAAAGTGAAGGTATGGGATGGCGTTTTATGAGCCTGGGCCACCCGCTGATCGTTTGCCCGGCCATCCTTTTATTTATCCGCATTATCATCACACTTATTTACCATAAGGTAGCCGGCAAGCCGGGTGAGGCGGTATCTATTAAATTTAAAGGTCTACAAACCAATGCCCGCCTGGTAAAGGCCAGCCAAACCGGTACCTACATTAATGATCAGCCACAGATAAAATTTGAACTTGAATATACCGATCACCTGCAAAAGACCCATCACGCAAGCCTGAAGAAAATTGTAGGCCTGCTTGAGCTGGATACCCTTAAGCAGGAACATATCTCTATTTATTACCTCAAAGAGAAGCCGGAAAAAATAGCATTTGCAAGCGATCTAAACGAATTAAGCTGAATTATCCTATGAAGGCATTACGCTCCCTTATTATTATGTTGGTCTTATGCAGCTTTCCTTTTTCCGGCTGCAAGCAGGTATTAAAAAGTGTGGAGGAAACTTTTAAGCCGGATGATGCTGCCGTAAGTAAGCAGGTTCAAAAGCAGGCCGCCGCGGATAGTTTGAATAATCCTGTGGTACAACAGCAACAAAGCATTAGTATAAAAATAGAAACGCATATTTCAAAAGAAACACATACTTCAACTTCCTCTACCACCTTTACCTACCATCATAGGCCCGGCTCCCCTGCTGACAGGGAAAACAGAAAATTCTTAACAGACACGACCCGTTTAAAAAAGGCGGAAAAGGCTTTAAGGGCCCTGCCGCAATATGCCGGTAAGGAGATCTTCATTTACCGCTCCGTTCATTTTTATGGGGATGGAAATATTATGCTTATGCTGCAGCACCCTGAAAATCCTAAGTACATAGACAACTACATCTATAAGGATGGCAAATGGTCGGCGCCCACACCTGCGCAAATATCCATAAATGATGAAACAGAGAGCAAGCTGATTCCTTTAGACAGGATCCACTTTGCCAATGCAGCCAGGGTAACCCGGGTTTATAATGAGAAAGCCGCCGGAGTGGGAGGCGCAAAACCACTGAGCTCCGTTTATGTATCCATCTGGGATAGAAGAATGCGCTGGTTCCCGGGAACGATCAATGGCGCCCGTGAGCGTTATGATATACAGTTTAATGAAGATGGAAGTTTAAAAAGCTTCCGGCAGGAATGAACAGCAGCACCGTTGGATTAGGATGATCAGGAGTTAATTAATAACTTCGGTTCATGAAAGCTGAAACTATTCTGAAGGACCATTTATTAAAAGTAATTGATCTTAACGACGAACAGTTTAGTTATGTGTTTTCCCATTTTAAACCTATGTCCTTCAAAAAGGGCCAGGTAATTATTGCAGAGGGGGATAAGGTGAGCTGCGAGTACTTTGTAACAGAAGGATGCCTGAAATCATTTTATATTAACGACGATCTTAAAATGTTCATCCTCCAGTTTGCCATGCCTGGCTGGTGGGCATCAGACTATAATGCTTTGTACAATGGTATTAAAGCTACCATTAGTGTGGATTGTATTACGGATGCAGAAGTGCTTTGCATATCAAACGCCGATCGCGAAAAACTGTGCAGCGAGATCCATGCAGTTGAACACTTCTTTCGCTGGCGTACCAATAAAGGTTATGTAGCAGCGCAGAAACGGCTTTTATCATTCATGAACAACGATGCCAAACACCGGTACGAAGAGCTGCTTAATACCTATCCCCAGTTATATAATATCGTTTCCAAACAGCTGATCGCTGCTTACCTGGGCGTTTCCCGCGAAACGCTGAGCCGACTCTACCATGGTTGAAATGTGACCTGGATCACATAAGCCGGGCACTCTCATAAATGTGATGCAGATCACATGCTTTCCTCGTTATTCCGCTCCACCTTTGTGTTGTAATTAAAACATAAAGAAAATGGAAACTAAAAAATTTAACATCGTAAGCACCCAAAGCAATATTGATTGGGTGGGCCGTAAAGTAACCGGTGCACATAACGGCAGCATCGGCATCAAGGAAGGTTCATTGTTATTTGATAATGACCATTTGATCGGCGGCAGATTCGTTGCTGATACCACCTCCATCAAAATACTGGACATAACCGACCCCGCCACCAATGAGCAGTTCGCGGGGCACCTGGCTTCGGATGATTTCTTCAGTTCAGCGCAATATCCGGAGGCCGTATTAAATATCACTTCAGTAAATGGCGCTCATATTGAAGGTGATCTCACCATAAAAAACATCACGCACCCTATCGGGTTTGATGCACAGATCAATCTTTCGGGCGATGTGGTAACCGCATCCGGTACAATCATAATTGACCGCACCCTATACGGTATGAAGTTCCGTTCAGGAAGCTTTTTCAAAGACCTGGGCGATATCCTGATCTATAATGATTTTGAGCTGCAGGTGAATATCACTGCTACAGCTGCCAAAGAAAATGTTTTAGCCTAAAACCACAGCCATGCCATATGTAAAAATAGAGGTGACCCGTGAAGGCGTTACCCGTGAGCAAAAACAGCAGTTAATAAAAGGCGTTACGGACCTTATTACCCGCACGCTGAATAAGGACCCCCATCTTACCCACGTGGTGATCCAGGAAATTGACCTGGACGATTGGGGATATGCAGGGGAGCAGGTATCTGTTTTAAGGGGAAAAGGCATAACGGCCGAAAAGAAATAATGCCATGAAAACCATTATGGTTTCCTGATCACTTAAAAGAATTATTCCAATGAAAAAGCAAACAATAATCGTTACCGGTGCATCATCCGGTATAGGAAAAGAAGTGGCCCGTTATTTTTTAGAGCAGGGCGATAATGTGGTCATTAACTCCACCACTCCCGAAAAGCTGGAGCAGGTTTACCAGGAGCTTGGCGCAGGTCCCAACCTGGCTATGGTTGCGGGTAATGTGAGCGATAAGCGTACCGGCGAAAAGCTGGTAGCCACCGCTGTTGAAAAATTTGGTTCAGCAGATGTGCTGGTGAATAACGCCGGCATCTTTGGCACCAAACCTTTCCTGGAAGTAGATGAGGCTTACCTCGATAAATTTTTAAATACCAATCTGAAGGGAACCTATTTCACCACCCAGGCGGTCATCCCGCAAATGTTAAAACAGCAGAATGGTGTGGTGATCAACCTTGGTACACCCATCGTTAACCATGCTTTTGGCGGGGCGCCTGCCAGCGCGGCGATATCCAGCAAAGGCGCTATTCATGCACTTACCATCCAGCTGGCAGCGGAGTTTGGCAAACGCAATATAAGAGTGAATACGGTGGCGCCTGGGGTAATACGCACGCCCATGCACAATGGCCAGGACGATAAAAGCGCCGGCCTGCACCTGCTTGATCGCGTGGGTGAGGTGGAAGAGGTTGCGCAAATGGTGTATACCGTAGCTAAGAGCACTTTTATCAATGGCGCCATTATTAATGTGGATGGCGGCATGGCTGCCGGACATAACTTAAACTGATATGAAAGCAATTTTGTTAACAGCTTTCCTGTTGGGCCTAGTACCATGCTTGAAAGCACAACAACTAAAGAAAATGCAAACTAATCAGCAAGATAAAACAGCCATTACACAGGCGCTGGAGAACATTTATTTCAAAGGAATTTATGAAGGCGATGTTAGCCTGCTGAAGCAGTTATACCATCCCGGCACCTTATTGTTCGGTGACGTAAAGGGGCAGCCCTACGCCAAAACCCTGGACCAGTACATCGATGGTGTGGCACACCGCCAAAGCCCCAAAGATTCGGGCAAACCATTTAAAGGTGATATTTTAGCCATAGATGTGATCAATTCTATTGCCATAGCTAAAGTGCATGTAAAAATGTATGAGTTTAATTATGACGAGTTCCTGTCGTTTCATAAAATTGAGGGCAAATGGCTCATCGTAAATAAAATGATCAGCGACGTTAATCTTTAAAATGGCAAGGCATGTGGTACAATACAAAAGCAAGTGAAATATTAGGCATCCAATATCCCATTATGCAGGGACCTTTTGGCGGTGGATTGTCGTCCGTTGAGCTGGTAGCAACGGTATCCAATGCCGGCGGGCTGGGAGGCTATGGCGCTTACACTATGAGCCCGCAGGAGATCTATGAATTAGACCGGCAATTGAAAGCCGTAACTGATAAGCCCTACAACATTAACCTGTGGGTTTCAGATACGGATGCGGTGAATGGCACCGTTAGCGCTGAACAATATCAACAGGTTGCACAGTTCTTTAAGCCTTATTTTGACGAAGCCGGCATACCCTTGCCACCGCAGCCCGCACCCTTCAGATCAAGATTTGAGAACCAGGTGGAGGTGATACTGCGCATTAAGCCTAAAGTATTCAGCTTTATGTTTGGCATACCCACAGCGGATATTTTGGAGCAGTGCCGCAGGCTGGGCATTAAAACCGTGGGCGCTGCTACTACGCTGGATGAAGCAATTGCGCTGGAAAATGCCGGGGTGGATATGATCATTGCTTTGGGTTTTGAATCAGGCGGCCACCGGCCCTCGTTCCTGGCCCCGGCTGAGCAGTCAACTACAGGCACTTTTGTGCTGCTGCAGCTGATCCGGGAAAAAGTAAAGCTGCCCATTATTGCTGCAGGGGGCATTGCTACCGGCCGTGGCATAGCCGCGGCGCTTACACTGGGCGCCGATGCTGCGCAGATAGGTACGGCCTTCCTGGCCTGCGATGAATCAGGCGCGCTGCCTGTTCACCGGGAAATGTTATTCTCTGATGCTGCAAAATATACTACGCTGTCAAGAGCCTTCACCGGCCGTTTGGGCAGGGGCATTACCACGCGTATTGCCAGAGACCTTGCAGGAAAAGAAGATAAGATCCTGCCATTCCCGCTGCAAACCACTTTCATGTCATCCTTGCGCAAGGCTGCGCTGGAGCAGCAGAAGCATGATATGATCCTTTTCTGGGGCGGCCAGATAGCGCCAATATTACGCCATAAAAAAGCGGCGGCGCTGATGCAGTCGCTTATTGAGGAGACCACTGCCTTAACAGGAACATTAAGGAGATAGCGGATCAGAAAGAAGTTAAGATTTCGGCAGATTTTAAAACCCAGCTATAAGAGACTTTAATTCTTCAATCCCGACAGGGTAAAAACGATCAATAATAAACCAATAGCGATCAGGCCCCAATAAACATATCTGAAGAAGGAGCTATCCTGCAGCTTACGGTTGAAATACCGGCCCAGGAAGATTGCCGGTACTATAGCCGGCAGGCACCATAGAAAATACCTGATCACTTCCAGCCCCAGCAATCCCTGTATAGCATAACCAATGATACCAATAAAGCTGGCAGGCAGGAAGTAAGCCTGCAGTGTGGCCCTGAAATGTTTGGCGCTCCATTTTCTCATATTGCCGTACACTACCAGTGGTGGGCCATTAAGGCCGTAAGCCCCGCCAAGCACGCCGGATAAAAAGCCGCAGGTAAACAACCAGAAACGGCTATCGTGTTCAAGCTGTGGCGGATTTTTTAACAGTAAGGTGTAGGCGCCATACAATACAATGAGTAATCCCAAAACTATTTTCACCCAGTATTCGTTCCCATATGTAAGGATCAGTAGGCCCAGCGGTATGCCTAGCATAGCATAGAGGATCAGCCACCTGGCGCTGTTAAAGTGGATCTCCCTGTGATCCTGGATAACCACTACAGATGCCACGAAAACAGACATCAGTACAGATAACGGAACCGCTACGTTAAGCGGTAGAAAAAGCACAAACAAGGGCACCGCGATCAGGGATTCCCCGAAGCCGAACGTAGAGCGCACCAGCGTTGCAAGGAAACTGATGCCTATTATGCATATAAGCGTTGAAAACATAAGCTGGTCAAAATACCCATTATAAAGGCAGCCTTGTATTTTTTTATTTGAAAGTAAAAATGTAATGTTATTCAGGTGATGGATTGGGTTATGATGTCACCGCTTAGTTTTAGCTAATAGTCTTAAAAACAAAAACTAAAGCAACCCTGCTGCAGAACTTCTGAAGCTGAAACAGCTGTCCGGCAAGAAAATTTCAGTGGACAGTGTAAGCTTGCTTCCGGAGCTGATTGCAGCAGGGCTTATCGACGAATTTAACCTGGTTGTTCATCCGGTGATCGTGGGAAAGGGAAGACGGATGTATGGCGCTTCATTATTTGAAACAGTGACTTTGCCTGGTAAGCACGCTAGTTAAGTACGAAAACGGCTTTACCCGGAATGCCTCCTTTTTGCACTTCCTCATAAGCTTTCGTGTAGTCACGGAAGTTATAGCGTCTGCTTATGAACATCTTCAGATCAGTAGCTGCCAGCTGCTCAAGGCCGGCAGCAGAGGGTTTTAAAACCAGTAGCTTGTACCGGCCGCCGGAAAACAGTGAACGGATCATTTCCAGTGGGCTTGGTAAGGTGTTTATATAGATCCCATTCTTTTTCAAAATGGCCCTGGCTGCCTTATAAGTCATTTTCCCGGACAGATCGATGATCGCGTCAAAGGTTTTTCCAATTGCCAGCACGTTTTCCTTTTGATAGTTTACAACAACATCGCTTCCCAGGCTGTTCGCCATTTCAAGAGCGGCAGGTCCAACAACCGCCGTAACACTGGCCCCTGCTTTTTTAGCCAGCTGAATGGCAAGCGGGCCAATGCCTCCGCCTGCGCCGTTGATCAGCACCTGCATGCCTGGTGCTATCTTCAATAGTTTGTCGAAGATCTGCAGGGCCGCAGCACCGGCCACCGGAAGGCTTGCTGCTTCTTCAAAGGTTATAGCGCCGGGCTTGTGGGCAATATCTTCTGCTTTTACTGCCACATACTCCGCGAGCGCTCCGCCTTTGAATATGCTGGTTATGCCAAACACTTCATCTCCTTTATGATATTTACCACTGCCCTGTTCTACGATGCCTGAGAAATCAATCCCCACTGATTTGGGGAATTTACGTCCGCTCATCAGCTTCATATCTCCCTGCCACAGCTTCCAGTCAAGTGGATTAATGGAAGCAGCCTTTACTTTTACAATAATGTCTCCTTCAGGCATGGGAGCGTCCGTCATTTGCAGTACTTCCGTTCCGCCGAAGCGGTTATATGTTATCTTTTTCATAGTACAGGATAGTCCGTATAGCCCGCGGAGCCAGGGGTATAAAGGGTGTTATAATCGGGTTGGTTTAAAGTGGCCCCTGTTGCAATACGTTTGTCTAAGTCAGGATTGGCAAGGTAGGCGCGGCCAAAGGCAACCAGGTCGGCAAAACCTGCATTCAGTGCAGTCTCCGCCGTTTCAGGTGTAAGGCCGTTGCAAAGGATGATCGTTCCTTTGAAGTTTTCCCGTATGGCATCAAAGGTCTTTTGAGGAATAACGGCAGACACGCCTATATGCAGGTAGGCAATATTGCTTTTGTTCAGCTCTGCCGCCAGCAGCGCGTAGGTTTCATGCACTTCCTGTTCATCATAGGATGGGAGGTCGCCCAGGGTGGAGTACGGAGAAAAACGTACACCTACCTTACCAGCTCCAATCGCAGCAGCCATTTCCTGTACCACCCTGATAGCAAACCTGGCCCTGTTCTCTATGCTGCCACCCCAGCGGTCGGTACGGTTATTAACGTGCGGGTTCAGGAACTGTTCTACCAGGTATCCATTGGCGCCATGCAGCTCCACACCGTCAAAGCCGGCTGCTATTGCATTGCGGGCTGCGTGCACATGCTCGGTTATTACGGCCTCCACTTCTTCATCCGTTAACGCATGAGGTTCGGGGTAAGCCTGGTTGCCTGCTGTATCCGTCCAGATCTCTCCGGCAGCTTTGATCGTGGAAGCGCCTACCAGGCGGGCGCCGGCAGGCAGGTTGGCCGGATGACCGATACGCCCGGTGTGCATGAGCTGTAGAAACATCTTGCTTCCATCTGCATGTACCGCAGTGGTTATGGCTTTCCATGCGTTTGTTTGTTCTTTGGAAAAGATGCCGGGAATTCTTGAATAACCCAGCGCATTGGGTGATGGTGCGGTGCCTTCTGTAATAATAAGACCGGCCCCGGTCCTTTGTGCATAATAGGCTGCCATTAGTTCATTTGGCAGGTTGTTGATTGCCCGGCTGCGGGTCATGGGCGCCATGACCAGGTGATTTTTCAGCTGTAAAGAGCCTTTGATGTAAGGCGCTAGTAATGTGTTCATGTTGTTATCGTTGTTGATGACAACACAAAATTGCTCCATCACGGAGGGGTAAAATAGCTGCTTATGGCTGAAAAATAGTCTTATCCGCCAGCGGCGTATTTTTTGGGTTTCATCCCATGATATTTCTCGAAGATGCGTCCGAAGTGACTTAGATTGGCGAACCCAAGCTGGTAGCCTGTTTCCGAAACAGATAAGCCGCCGTGTTTAAGGAGAAAGGCCGCTTCTTCCATCCTGGCTTGCTGATAATAGTTGTAGATCGTATCGCCGAATACCTGTTTGAATAAGTCTTTCATCTTTGTTTCGCCGAATCCTGCCATCTTCGCGAGCTCCGGCAGGCTGGGTGGCACAGCAAGATCTGAAAGAATGGCTGTTCTGATCAGAGACAGCTTTTCTACATCGTCTTTATGAACCGTGCTATGGTGTTGGGTTTCCCGCTTCTGAAGCTTTTCAAATACCAGGTAAAGCAGTTCCTGCATTTTAAGCCGGTGATAAAAGTTACCCAGCTCATTATCTTCACGGGCATCCGTTACCTGCTTCACGATCTTATGTATCTCAACACTCATGCTTTCATAGAACAGGAATCCGGGTGCTCCGTTTAATATGGTTTGTACAACACCGTTAGGCTCTTTGATGGCAAGCAGCTCCTTCAGGGTGTCTTTCATAATGCCTGCTACCAGAAAGTATATATCTGTATTGGCGGGAAAACGGATCTGTGAATTAAGGTCTGTTGATGCGATCTGTATGGCAAATGCGCTGCTTCGTGAAAGAGGATCGGCTTTTTCCCCGGTATCCACGCTGGCCATGGCTTCATTACTATGAAATATAACGCTTACAAGGTTGTTGGGCGCATCGGTTCCTACCCTGTTCAGAATAAAATCCTCGTGGAGCTTATAACGGTGTATGATAAGCTTCATCCCGGGCGATAAGGTAATTCTCCTGATACTACCGGTACCCATAGCAGGCGGAATGATCAGCCGGTCGCCTTCCAGGGGTATGTTGAACTTTTGGGCAAAGCTCGTCAGAAAATCAAACTGCGGATTAGGTACAAATTCAAAAAACATATATAAATATAAAGAAGGGCTGGTAATTCCTGTAGTACCGAAGCGGCTTCAGATGCAGCCGCTACGGTTACCCGCCGGGGCCGTTGCCGGAACAATAGCATTTTATGGCAGGCGGCAACACCGCTGTGCGCTAACAGCTCCGGTTTAGCGGGATTGCGTAAACGGCCCGAAAAGAAAAAGGGCGCATCGTTTTCGGATGCGCCCTAATTGAGCAATTCTACAAGTACCGCGTACGGGAATCGAACCCGTGATTCATCCGTGAAAGGGATGCGTCTTAACCCCTTGACCAACGCGGCATTCCGTTTAAGGGATGGCAAAAGTAAGTAAAAGATAGTAAAAAGCAAATTTTTACCTGGGTTTTTCCATGGCGGCGGTGAAGAGAATGCAGGTGACGGGCTTAAAAATATTTATTTTTATGGTATTATGCCACGTAGCCTCGAATTCGATCAGCACGAAAAGTTGGTAAAAGCCCGCGATACCTTCTGGGAAAAAGGATACCATGCCACCTCCATTACAGACCTGGGGCGGTCAATGGACCTGAACCCCGGAAGCATTTACAACACTTACGGCAGCAAGCACCAGCTGTTTGTACAATGCCTTTGTAATTATATTGAATGCACTTTTGCGCAATACCAGCGCATAGCAGCTAATGAGCAGTCGCCCATGGCAGCCATTACACATATTATAGATAATGTAGCGGATAAAATGGTGACTGATCACCATGCCTGCATGATCGGTAAATCATCCTTTGAGCTTTGTGAGGCCGATAAAGAAGTGCGCACACTGCTGAAAGATAATAATGATGCGCTGGTAAGCCTTTTCCGGCAGCTGCTTACCAAAGCGCAGGAGGCCGGGGAAATTACCCCGGATAAAGATCCGGCTACCCTGGCACAATTATTAGTGGCTAGTTTTAGTGGCCTGGGCCAGCATTATGTGCTGTACCAGGATAAAGCACAGCTGCACACACTGGCTATGCAGCTCATTCATTTAATTAAGGCATAAACGAAAAAGCCATGAAAGATCTGAAAGTATTGACCCAGGTAGCTGATTTCCATAATACGTTCAAAGTACCCATAGAAGCCAATCCCGTTATACCATCTGCCCAAAGATGCGCATTAAGGATCCGGCTTTTTGAAGAGGAGCTGCAGGAGCTGAAGGATGCTATTACTAATAACGACATTGTAGAGGTGGCCGATGCTTTGTGCGACCTGCAATATGTGCTTACCGGCACTGCCCTGGAGTTTGGCCTGGGCGAAAAATTCTGCGAGCTGTTTGATGAAGTGCACCGCTCCAACATGAGCAAAGCCTGTAAAACAGCAGAAGAAGCCGCCGAAACCATAGCGCATTACCGGGCTAACTTAAATACAGAAGCCTACCATAAAGAAATAGACGGCATGTATGTGATTTACCGTGCCGGGGACGATAAAACGCTGAAGTCGGTAAATTATTCCGCACCGGCATTGAAGCCCATCCTGGGCGGAAAAGAAGCGTAGCATTAAAACCAGCAGTCTTATACCTGCCCCGGACTGACAAAAATTTCGGATCCAGGGAAAAAATGACAGGATTGCTGAAAAAAGATCAGCCTCTGAGCGCCTGGCATTCCGGTTGCAAAGAACAAAATTGAAAGGTTGGCCAACCAATATTTAAAAACAATTTATTGTTCACTTATTTAAAAGGAGGTTAACTATGTCACTGATCAAAAGGAACGGGAACACATTCCCTGCATATCCTACCCTGTTCGACGACTTTTTTGGCCGCGAACTTTTTAACTGGGGAAACAATAACTTCTCATCTACCAGCACCACCGTACCGGCCGTGAATATTAACGAAACTGCAGACGCTTTCGAAGTGGAAGTAGCTGCGCCCGGTATGGAGAAAAAAGACTTTAACATTACGCTGGATGGTAACCTGCTCACCATTTCTTCCACAAAGGAGCAGCGGGAGGAAAAGAAAGAAAAGAACTATACAAGGCGGGAATTCAGCTACCAGTCTTTCCAGCGCAGCTTTGAGCTGGCAAAAGATGTGGTGGATGAAGACAAGATCAATGCCCGCTACGAGAACGGATTATTGCACCTTACTATTCCAAAGAAAGAAGAAGCAAAACAAAAAGGACCACGCACTATCCAGGTAGCGTAAAACGTATTCATATGACTTCAGCCAGCTATGAGATCATCATGAATATGCGGGTGCCGGAAGGTTATATTGAAACAGGCAGGTTTTTTATTGGTCCTGATAAGGAAGCGGCCTGTGAAATGTTTGCCCGGTTACAGGGAAAGCCCGCCCTCACCGGTACTGCTATGCTGCGGATGGATCTTGTAGAGCAGCAGGAGGGCATCGCCACTGTGATACAGGCCCTGGGCTGTACCTTGTGTGAGGTATCGGAGAATATGAAGACGATCCTGAGGGAAACATTTAAAATGCTCAATCTTGAGCCTTAAGAACCTGCAACAAAATGAATAAAAAAGCTGTCTGAATAAGGCAGCTTTTTTTATGGGGAGGAATGCCCGGTTCAGGGGGTGTTTTGTCTAACTCACCATAAAACCGGTTTTTACCACACAGGCCAGGGGTTACTTTTGTTATGCCTGACGCACAAACAACAGCAGCAGGATAAACAATTAAAAATTAACCTACATATGGCATCCGCAAAAAATTTTAACCGCCGCCGCTTTTTAAGCATAGCCGCTTTAACCTTCACCGCAGCAAAGCTTGCCCCCTTTAATGCACTGGCCTCCACAGGAAGTCAACCTAAGGATCATTATAAAAGCACTAACCAGTCTCAAACCACCTTTGCTGAAATTAAGCAGGTAAAGGCCGGGCTGCTGGATGTTGGCTATGCCGAAACCGGCCCCGCAAACGGCCAGGCCGTAATACTCCTGCATGGCTGGCCTTACGACATTCATAGTTATGCTGAGGTAGCGGCATTGCTGGCTGCAAAAGGTTACCGGGTTATTGTACCTCATTTGCGGGGGCATGGCAGCACGCAATTCCTGTCAGCCCAAACCTTCCGGAATGGCCAGCAGGCGGCCGTAGCGCTGGATATTATTGCGCTCATGGATGCGCTCAATATTAAAAAAGCCATTATAGGCGGTTTTGACTGGGGTGCACGCACCGCCAACATTATTGCAGCCTTATGGCCCGAACGCTGTAAAGCAATGGTGTCTGTAAATGGTTATCTCATCAACAACCTGGAGCGCAATAAACAACCGCTGCCGCCTAAAGCGGAATTGGGATGGTGGTATCAATACTACTTTGCCACCGAACGCGGGCTGCAGGGTTACACTGCCAACTGGCACGACTTCAATAAGCTGATCTGGAAAAATGTTTCTCCAAAATGGGATTTTGATGATGCAACGTATGAACGTTCTGCCGCCTCTTTTAAAAACCCGGATTACGTTGCCATTGTTATTCATAACTACCGCTGGCGGCTGAGTATAGCACCGGGCGAAGCGCAGTATGACGTGCTTGAAAAGCAGCTGGCCGCAGCGCCGGTTATTACCGTTCCTTCAGTTACTTTGGATGGTGATTCAGATGGCGTGGTGCCGGCAGGCGATGGTTCGGCCTTTGCTAAAAAGTTCAGCGGCAAACATGTGCATCACATCATCAAAGGGGCCGGCCATAACCTGCCGCAGGAAGCGCCCGGGGCCTTTGCCGATGCGATCATGGAAGCAGATAGTTTTGCAAAATAATATCCGGAAAAAGAGCAGATCATGAAGTTCACACGAAATAAAAAAAGATTAGGTCTGGGCATAACAATCTTTGTATTGTTTGTAACGGGCATGCAATTCATTCAGCCGCCTGTTCAAAATCCACCGGTAAACACACCTTTAGCAGCGCCCGGTGAAGTAGTGAAAATACTGGAACGCTCCTGTTATAACTGCCATTCCAATAAAACCAAACTAAGCTGGTATGATAAGGTAGCCCCGGTTTCATGGCTTGTTTCAGCGGATGTTAAAGAAGCCCGGTCGCGCTTTAATTTTTCCACCTGGGACACGCTGAGCCCCGCCGACCAACAAGGCAGGGTATGGGAAATAGTAAATATGGTGCTGACGAAAAAAATGCCTTTAAGCACCTATGCAGCTATCCATCCACAATCTAAGCTCTCTGAACAGGACATTGCAGTGTTGAAAAAATATGCAAATGACCTGAGCCCTGTAAACTACCATGACACCGCCATTTTAAACGAAGCAGACAGGGAATTCAGGAAATTCCAGGAGCAGCCCATTCCCTCGGAAGCATTGCCTGTGGCAGCTAACGGTGTAAAATACATTCCCGGCTTTCAGAACTGGCAGGTGATCAGCACTACTAACCGGTTCGATAATCACAGTATACGGGTAGTATACGGTAATGCCATTGCCGCAAAAGCGATTATGGACAAACAGATCAACCCTTTTCCTAATGGCAGCACCATTGTGAAAGCGGTTTGGAACAGCATTGAAGAAAAGAACGGAGATATTAAGCCCGGTTCTTTGAACAGTGTACAGATCATGACCAAAGACAGTAAAAAATTCCCGGACAGTAAAGGCTGGGGATTCGCAAAATTCAACGGCATAGGGCTTAAGCCATACGGCAGCACACCATTGTTCAATACCACCTGTTTTAATTGCCATAAGATTGCCAGTGGAAATGATTATGTGTTTAATCTCCCTTTGGAAGAAACAGCTCCGGGTAAAGCGCCTGCCCGCGCAATGTTTGATGCAGGCAGCCTGCAGGTCATTACTTCGTTTGCCAACAGGAGACAGCAAACCATGTCTGTTTTATATGGGAACGCAGCTGCTAAGAAAAGTGCCCTGTTCGCATATAACACACACGTTCCCGGCGAAGTATTTAAGCTGGTGGTGTATAAGCAGGTAAACAATAAATACTGGTATGGTAGTTACATAAATGGAGCGGTTGAAAGCGTTGAAACGGTTACTGGTACTCAATCGGCAGCTCCTTTAACCTACCGGCTGGATCAGGGGGGCGCACCCACGGATAGTACTGGCTATCAAATGAGCGCAGCTAACAGGATCGCCTATATATTTTCTCACAGGCCCTCTGTTTTCCCATGATCCCTTTCCGTGCGAATGCGAAAAGTATTAATAACTTTGTGAATAGTAGGGGACAATCAATGCCTTATCACAACCAGACCGATTTACTGCAAATGAAAAGATCCGGCCTTAAAATATCTCATGCTACTATTTGGATCAGCTCCATTGTTCTTGGGCTTTTATCCTCTGTACCACAAATTGCCGAGCGGCATTTTAATACAGCAGAAGCAGCCGTGAATGCAGGTTTAACAGCCACCTTTGCCCTGCTGATGTGGTACTTCAATATTTTTATGATGTCGCGCCGGCCCAATACGGCCCGGAAGCAAAGCATCTCGTATTCAAAACTTTTAAGCAGCCTGTTATTTGGCCTGGTGGTGATGTTTGGGCTTGCCTGGATCCAGCAGCTGATCCTGGCCCATATCAATTTTGGCCCCGTAATGCTGATGGTGGAAGTGCGGGGTATTTTGATCAACCTGGTATTTTATATGTTCCTGCACCTGCTGCAGCAGAATTATGAGAACCAGCACGTGAGCATGGAGCTGGAGCGCATAAAGAACGATCATCTCAGCGCCCAGTACGAGCTGTTGAAGCAGCAGGTAAACCCTCACTTCCTGTTTAACAGCCTGAATACCTTAAAGGCAATGGTGGAAAGCGGCGACCAGGAATCGGTGGACTTTATTCTCAAGCTCTCCAATTTTTACCGCTTCACACTGGAAAGCCGCAAGCTGGATCTGATCCATGTGCATGAAGAGATGGATATCCTTAACGCTTACCTCTTTTTGCAGAAAGCACGGTTTGATGATGGGTTCACTTTTGAAAGTACGCTCGGCAAACAGGCGCTGGGTACGCTTATCCCTCCCTTCACGCTGCAGCTGCTGGTTGAAAATTGTATCAAACATAATATTGTTTCCCTGGAAAAGCCGCTGCATATCAGGATCTATGAAGAGCAGGACAAGATCGTGGTTGAAAATCAGATCCAGCAGAAAAAAGGCGAGGATAATTCATTGGGTGTAGGTTTGAAAAATATAGATCTGCGCTATAGCCATTTGCTGGACAGGCACATTGAGATTATCAACGACCAAAAGGTTTTCCGGATAAAATTGCCACTTATTTATGAACATAATCATCATTGAAGACGAGCTGAAAACAGCTAAGTCGCTGGAGAATATTATACTGGGACTGAAACCCGATGCCAGAATAGCTGGTCAGTATCAGAGCGTGGAAAGTGCTGTGAAGGCGCTGTCAGAAGGCCCAATGCCTGACCTGATCTTTATGGATATTCAGCTGGCCGATGGCCTTTGCTTTGAGATCTTCAAATTAGTGAAGGTCACCTGCCCGGTGGTATTCTGTACCGCTTACGACGAATATTCTCTGGAAGCGTTTAAAAATAACGGAGTTGATTATGTGCTGAAGCCCTTTTCCAGGCAGGATATCCAGGAAGCTTTAAAAAAGGTAGATGAGCTAAAGAACTTCTTTCAGCAAAAGACCCTGCCGGACCTGGGCGATCTGCTCTCAAAGCTGGCTGCTCCCAGCGGGAAAACCAGCTTTCTTATTTTTCAGAACCAGAAGTACAAAACGGTGAACGTTGAAGATATTGCCTTCTTCTATGTACGCCACGATGCTACCTGGATCATGTGTTTTGATAAGCAGCAGTATACTATTAACCAGTCGCTTGACCAGGTAACAAATGCAGTTTCTGCAAAACAGTTCTTCCGCCTTAACCGGCAGTACCTGGTGAGTTTTAAGGCCATCAAAGAAGTGGAGCCTTATTTTCTGCGCAAGCTGTATGTGAAGCTGGTGATTGAAACGCCGGACAAGCTGCTTGTAAATAAAGAAAAGTCCCATAGCTTCCTTACCTGGATGGAGGAGCGTTAAGTATTCCCGCTCCGTTATTCCGGGTTGGGGGCCGTATATGTCTAACCGGAGGCTTTTTCACTTACTGATGGCGCAAACACGCAATACTTTTGAGTTAAATAAAATTCAGAAGATATGAAAACAGTAAAATTGTCAGCAATATGCACCGCAATGGTGTGCACGCTGTTAACCGCGGCAGCCTTTACCCGGAGCACCGCTTCAAAGAAACAGGATCATTCCACCAAAGGCAATGGCTTTGCCGTGCTGGAGCTGTTCACTTCAGAGGGATGTTCCAGCTGCCCGCCCGCTGAAGAGCTTTTAGCCCGTATCCAAAAGGAAGCCGGCAATAAACCCATCTATGTCTTGGCTTATCACGTGGATTATTGGAACCGTCTTGGCTGGAAAGATATCTTCAGCAGCCCTGAATATTCAAAACGGCAATACCAGTACAGCCAGCAGCTGCCTGCCCAGGTATACACGCCCCAGCTGGTTGTTAATGGCAGTTCAGAGTACATAGGATCAGATGAAACAGCAGTAAGCAATGCCATAGAAGCCGCGCTGAACAGCGCCGGCGGAGCATCCCTGAATATAACAGGGCAGTTGCAGTCCGGGAAGCTGAACCTCAATTACCAGGTTACCGGCAACACCGGCAAAGGCCAGCTGCTGGTAGCGGTGGTGCAAAAGCATGCTGTTAGCGACGTGAAAAGAGGGGAGAACAAAGGACGCACCCTTTCCCATGTGCAGATTGTGCAGGACCTTCATGTATTTAACATAAAACCCGGCCGCCAGGGCGCAGAACAAATTAGCCTGCCCGCCGGCTTTAATAAAGAAGAATGGGAATGCATCAGCATGATCCAAAACCCGGCAACAGGCGCAATCGAAGCAGCCGCACGGGTTGCTATATAATAATACCTCATTAAATAACGCAGGAAAATCATCTTCATTTCTTAGATACAAATCAATAATTCAATGACAACGAGAAACATTTTGAACAGCCTTAAAAAGGTTGTAATGGCCGCCTTATTGGTAATGGCGCAACTTTTAATCGGTTTCAAAAGCGGGAATGCACAAAATACGCCTGTTAAGAACATTGTACTGGTACACGGCGCATTTGCCGACGGCTCCGGCTGGAAGGGGGTATATGATATTCTAACGAAAAAGGGATATCATGTAAGCATTGTGCAAAACCCTTTGACCTCACTTAAAGATGATGTGAATGCTGCCAACAGTGTGATCGACGCGCAGGATGGCCCGGTGGTCCTGGTTGGGCATTCCTGGGGGGGCGCCGTAATTACAGCGGCAGGGGTAAATCCTAAAGTAGCCGGTTTAGTATATGTTGCCGCCTTTGCGCCGGACCAGGGTGAAACGGCCGGTAAATGGGTTTCGGCCGCTCCACAAGCCCCTGAGGCTGGCTTTACCAAGCCGGATCAATTCGGGTTTGTATATTTTGATCCTGCAAAATTCCACGGTGGTTTTGCCGGTGATCTCAGCAAAGCTCAAAGCGATTTTCTCTGCGCTTCACAGGTGCCTATCATAGGCCATTGCTTTGAAGAGCCGGTGGAGCAGGCTGCCTGGAAAACCAAGCCAAGCTATGGTATTGTTGCCACGGAAGATAAGGCGCTGGATCCCGGAACAGAACGTACTATGTACAAACGGGCCAATGCAAAGATCACCGAGATCAAAGGCAGCCATGTGATCTTTATTTCACAGCCGGAGGCAGTAGCCAGGGTAATTATGGCAGCAGCTGAGAATAAATAAGATTACTTGGAATTTTTCGGAGGCGTTTACGCAGGATCTGCGTAAACGCTTTCTTGTTTTGGAGCATGGCCCGTAGCGCGCTATTAATGGGCAACAGATGAATGCGGCTTATAATAGCTTACAGGTAAAAACAGAAAGGCCGTCTCAAATTTGAGACGGCCTTCTGCATTTATAAAGATGTTAAGTGAAGAATTTTATAGTTCAAGCTCAGCGCGGCGGGAAAATTGCGCATGTAAACCGGGGTAAACTTTTCTAAACATGGTGTAAGTTACTGTTACCATAATAAAGGCAATAATGGCATCGAGGGTTGCCGGCAGGCCAAGCACACTCAGTTTGGAAGCAACGGCAAACAGGATATCGAAGAAAATTCCTGCAAACACCCATTCTTTTAACCTGAGCAATTTGCCGGGAATTAAAAGAACGGCCACCCCGGATAGTTTCGCAATACCCAGTGTATAAATAAAATGCGGCGGATAACCTAGTTGCTGTGTGATGCCCCAGACAATCGGGTTGCCGGTGATCTCAAAAAATCCGCTTGCTCCAAACCACATAGAGGTTAGTACGGTGCCTGTCCAGTAGATTATTGTAGCTGTTTTCTGTGTCATAAGTTTAAAGTTTTATTTGGTTAATGACACAAAATTGCTGCAGGACCGTTGAACAAGCCAGTCAATTTGGGTTGAAGCAGACAAATTGAAATGCCGGTTAGACAATACAGGTTGTAAGCCTTAGAAAGATCCCGCGTATATTATATTCTCCGTTTTTTCCTTAAATTAAACCCAACTTTGTTATTATACCCATGACCAGATCAACATTACTGCCGCTCCTGTTTTCTTTGCTCACAGCCCCCTGCTTTGCTCAAAACCATGAAGAACTGGCCCAAAAGGCGCAGGATGCTTATAACAGGAAGGACTATGCGAATAGCGCAAGCCTCTTTAGCCAGGCCATTAAAAAAGGCGGCCTTGATGCCAATAATTATTACAATGCTGCCTGCTCCTATGCGCTGGCAGGGGATAAGGAAAATGCTTTTAAGTTCCTGGACCAGGCTATCAGGAACGGCTATGTGAATACAGCCCATTTGCAAAAAGATTCGGATCTGGATCCACTGCATGCAGATCAGCGCTGGCCGCAAATGGTGGCAAATAGTGAATCCACGGGTAACAGGCTCAAAAAATTCTGGGATAGCCCTGCATTAAAAACCCCTTATAAGCCGGATCTCACAGCAAACGAAAAGATCGCAGGCCTGTCAAAGCTATGGTCGGAGGCGAAGTTCAGCTTTGTTAATTTTGACCTGGTGCCGCAGCTGGACTGGGATTCCCTTTACATGGCTTACCTTCCAAAAGTAACTGCCACAAAAAGCACTGCGGAGTATTATACCCTTTTAACCGCTATGGTAGCACAGCTGCATGATGGCCACAGCAATGTGAACGGGCCCGGAGAGCTGAGTAATACTTTGTATGCAAGACCTGCTTTCAGAACAAGGCTTGTAGAGGATAAGGTAGTGGTAGTAACCATATGGGACAATGAGCTGCGGAAACAGGGGCTCAAAGAAGGCGCAGAGCTGCTGGAGATCAAAGGCATGCCCGTTAAGGAGTATGCTGAAAAATATGTAAGGCCTTATCAAAGCGCTTCTACCCCGCAGGATCTTGATACCCGTACCTATGAGTATGCCCTGTTTTGCGGCCCGCTCGATTCTGTAGTGAATACGGTGTTTGCTGATGAAAAAGGGAAGCGTTTTAATATCCCTGTAAAACGGATCCCCGTAGCGGAAAACGGTAAGTACGCAAGACCTGCATACCAGCTCACCTGGTTGAAAGACAGCATTGCCCTGGTGGCATTGAACACTTTTGCTTCCGATGAAGCAGCCCAATCATTCCTGAAAGATTTTGATGTAATATCCAAAGCATCTGCAATTATTTTTGATGTGCGCAACAATGGAGGCGGCAGCAGTGATGTAGGTTATGAGGTGCTGAGATGCCTTACCCGTGACACCATTGCAACCAGCAGCTGGTATACCCGCGATTATCGCCCCGCCTACAGGGCCTGGGGTAACAATGAGGCACGATATGGTTACGGCAGTGGCGGTGTTACGCCTAATGAAAAGTATTGCTACACCAACCCTGTAGTAGTGCTTACCAGCCCCCGGACATTTTCCGCTGCAGAAGATTTTACCGTGGCCTTTGATGCCATGCACCGTGGGTTGATCATTGGTGAGCCAACAGGGGGGAGCACCGGGCAGCCCATGTTCTTCTCTCTGCCGGGAGGCGGCAATGCAAGGGTTTGCGCAAAGCATGATATGTATCCCGATGGAAAGGAGTTTGTAGGAGTAGGCATTCAGCCGGGTATGGTTGTTAAGCCAACCCTGAGTGATCTTAGAAAGGGGAAAGACACCGTATTGGAAGCCGCGATAGCGGAGCTTAGGAAAAAGAGTAAGTAAAGACCTTTCCCATCGGGAACGGCTATATGGTTTGCAATGCCCAGGCACTGCAAACCATTTTTTTTACGGTTCAGGCTAACCTTTAATTAAATGAGTGCCGGAACTCCAGCGGCGAGAGGTTCGTTTTGGCCTTGAATAGTTTGCTGAATGATTGCAGGTGCTCGAATCCCAGTTCATAAGCGATCTCGCTTATGGAAAGGTTCGTAGTTGAAAGCTTTTCTTTCGCCAGCTCTATCAGCTTGTCGTGCAAATGCTGTTGTGTGCTTTGGCCGGTTAAGGATTTAAGCAGGCTGCTTAGGTAGCCCGGTGAAATATTTAACGTTTCGGCGATGAGCGTAACGCTTGGCAGGCCCTTGCTGGCCAATGCCCCGCTGTTGAAATACTCAGATAAGAAATCTTCCAGGCGTGTCAGCAGCTCGTGGCTGGCCACCTTTCTGGTGATGAACTGCCGTTGGTAAAACCTTTCCGAATAGGTTAAAAGGAGTTCCAGCTGGGCAATTATAACGTTCTGACTAAAGTGGTCTATGTTTGCATTGTACTCCTGTTCTATTTGGTTGGCAATGGCCGTGAGCACGCCCTCCTCCTTATCTGAAAGATAAAGTGCTTCATATACTGAATAGCTGAAGAACTCGTATTGTTTGATGCTTTTTGCCAGCGGCGTATTCCACAGAAGGTCCGGGTGAACCAGGATCATCCAGCCTTCGGGCCGTTTTGCCTCGCTTATATTCACCGGCAGATCAATACCGAATAGCTGCCCGGGCGCCATGAAGAACAATACACCTTCGTCGAAGTCGCTTGCCTGCTGTCCATACTTATACCTGGTATGATGCGCTTTCTTTAGCGAGATCGAATAAAAGTCGAAGATCATGCTGAACGGGGTCTGGGCAATGGGCACCTGAACATCATCCAGATGAACAACGCTGATCAAAGGGTGCGCAGGGTTTGGCAACCCTGCGGCCCGGTGATATTCTGTTATCGTTTTGAAACGAAAAAGTTGAGGGCTGCTCATTGGCATAAAGTTAATTACTTATAATGTTTCGCAAATTCTTTGGCGAAATCGGCCAGTTTAATCTTACCCATTTGAGGTTTATTCCGGTTAAAGTTCTCTAAAGCTTTACCGCTATGCATAGCCGCCTGCATTTCTACGAGTGTAGCAGCCAGTTTTTCCGGCACTTTGGCCATCTTCAAACCCTGCAGCATTTCCCTGTCCGATAGCAGCACCCATTTTAGCCAGGGTTTACCTACAGCGGCGCCTATGATCTTTGCCGCCTCGTTACAGGTCATTTCCTCGCTGCCCACATAACGGATCATTTTCTTTTCAGGATGTAATAACAGCTCCTCCGCAACAGCATCCGCAATATCTTTCGGCGATACAAAAACGATCCGGTCCTCTCCGCCATAATTTCCCATCAGCAGGCCGGTTTTCCCGGTGATCAAAGCCCCAAGGCCCAGATACCGCAGTGTCAGGAGCTTACCTATCAGGCCTTTGCCTTTGATCAGGTCAATGGACTGATAGAAATTGGTATAAAAAACAGCCGGGCGCATGATGGTAAGAGCGGTTTTAAGGTCATCAAAAACATCCTCTACATTTTCACCCTGGGTGAGGTCGGCCGCCCAGCCACTCAGCAGCACTACGCGCTTAGTGCCCGCCTGCTTTAAAGCCTGTACATAATTTTGAGCCATCCGGCGTAAATAGCCCCCCAGGTCAGGCTCCGTAAAGCTCAGGGGGATCATGGCATAAACGGCATCCGCATCTTTGAACGTGTCCGTTAAAAATTTTACATCGGAGATGGAGCCAATGGCTGGTGTGGCTCCCATGGCTTCAATAGCCGCCTCTTTCTTCTGATCGCTGCTCACTACCGTTACCTGGTGTCCCTTGGCAACCAGCGTTTCGGCCAATGGTTTGCTGATGTTCCCTAAGGAACCGGTTACAATAACTTTCATCGCCGTTATTTGGTATAAATGCCATTATCAATATCTGAAAGCAGCGTTGAATGCGTAGGGCGCCAGCTCAAACGTTCCTGCGTTAATTTACTGGATGCCGGGCAGTCGATGGCGGCCATCTGTGAGAACCAGTCAAAATGTTCGGCAGCAGCTTCAGGCGCTATGGATCTTACCGGGATATTTAGCTGCCTGCCTATAGCTTCGGCAATAGATCTGACTGTGATCGCTTCTTCGGCGGCGGCATGATAACGGGCGCCCGGTTCAGCATTTTCCAAGGCCAGGCGGAATAAATGGGCCGCATCCAGCCGGTGCACTGCATTCCATCGGTTAAGCCCATCGCCAATATAAGCGGAAAAGCCTTTTTGCCGGGCGGTATTAACCAGGATGGGAACAAATCCATGTTTATCGTCATCACCATGCACCGATGGTGATAAACGAACAGCCGCCGCACGCACGCCTAACCCGCACACCGCATCCGCTGCCTGCTCAGAGGCGCGCGGCCACGCTGGGTTTAAAGGGGGAATAATATCTTCTGTAGCCAGTTTCCCCGGGCTAACCAGCGCAGTGCCGGAGGTAACGATCAATGGACGGTCAGAACCGGCCAGGACTTCGCCCATAGTTTCTATCGCTTTTCTGTCTACCTCGCATACCTCTTTGAACCGGGTAAAGTCATGAATAAAGCCGGCATGGATAACGCCATCAGCTCCGGCAGCGCCTGTCCGTAAACTATCCAGATCTTCCAGGTCACCACGTAAAACCTCCGCACCTGCTTCTGCCAGATTTTGAGCAGCAGCATCTGAGCGGGCCAGTCCAAGTACCTGGTGGCCGGCACTTATTAATTCTTTTACGATGGCAGTGCCAACGAAGCCAGTGGCTCCTGTAACAAATACACGCATAAGTTTTTCTTTTGATGCTACAAAGCTCACTTACTTGCGTCAAACACATTTATCCAAATCTGCTTTTGGTTTAGCCGGATCCATCATTACACCTTACCCCAAAGCCCGCCTTTGAATTTCGGTCAGGGTTTCTGGTTTTTTGGCTATTTTCACCCGGACAGCGCTGCAAGTGCTGGTTATCCCCAGACCGGACAGTAACCACATTTACAAACGTATAAAACCCAGGAGATGAGATTACTATTACAATGGACGACTATTACACCAATACTGGCTTGGGCCTTGTTTTTTACGGGATGGGTGTACGACAGCAGTCTTTTCCAGGTTATTGCAAGTGTTTTATTGATCGGCAGTGTGATGGCTGCTGTGCATCACTCTGAAGTGATTGCACACAAGGTGGGTGAGCCCTACGGCACTATTATTCTCGCGGTGGCCATTACCATCATTGAGGTATCTATCATTATTTCATTGATGGTAGCCGGTGGCGATGAAGCTGCCGCTCTCGCACGCGACACTATCTTATCTGCCACCATGCTGATCCTTAACGGGATTGTTGGCCTTTGCCTGTTCTTAGGGGGGCTGAAATTCCGGGAACAGATCTTCTCCAAACATTCCGCCAGCATTGCGCTCGTTTCGCTCACGGCCATTGTGATCCTTACGCTGGTGTTCCCTACGTTTACAACCAGTGTAGAGGGGCCTTATTATTCCACGCCGCAGCTCATTTTCGTTTCTATCGCCTGCCTCGTCATCTATTCCTTTTTCCTGCTGGCGCAAACCAGCAGGCATCGTGAATATTTCCTGTCGGAAGAAGGTACGGATGATACCCATGTAATGACGGTCTCCGGCAGGAAAATGACCGTTAGTCTTGTGTTGCTGCTGCTCAGCCTGGGCATCGTGGTATTGCTGGCCAAAACCCTCTCCCCAACGATCGAAAAGATCGTGATCAGCTACAATCTTCCGAAAACATTGGTAGGCGTGATCATTGCAGCAGTAATACTTTTGCCGGAAGGGATTGCGGCTATTAACGCAGCCAGGAAGAACAAATTGCAAACAAGCCTGAACCTGGCCTTGGGATCTGCATTGGCAAGTATCGGGTTAACCATTCCCTGCGTCTCCATCGTGAGCAGTTTGTATGGAATGAACATTATTCTGGGGCTCGATATTAAGTCTATAATATTGCTGGGACTTTCGGTGTTCACGGTGATGCTGTCACTCGCCAGCGGGCGAACGAATATCGTATACGGAGCTGTATTGCTGGTGAATCTGGCAGCGTTTATATTTCTGGTCATTCATCCCTGATATATTTTACAAAAGCTGTGGCTTTAGTGCTATTCTTTAACCACCGGTAAAACAAACGCTATAATACACAAAGCCCGCTCTCAGAGCTGGCTTTGTTTGCGTACCGCTAAAGGGAAGAAATTAAAATTTATTCGAAGCGGCAAGCTTCGTCGAAAGTAAGGCGGGGATCTCGTGGATAAAGTCTTGCTTCATCACCGTAACCCATGGTGCAGATAAAGTTTGCTTTCCAGGATGTACCCTTAAAAAACGCTTTGTCTAAAATAGCGTTGTGAAAACCTGACATAGGGCAAACGTCGAGTCCCAACCCGCGTGCAACGATCATTAAATAGGCGCCCGTTAAAGAACTGCTCCTGTAGGCTATGGACGCTGCGAAATCAGGATCACTTTCAAACATAGCCGTAACGTTCATGTGTGGGAAAAGTCTTGGAGCATCTTTCCAGAACAACTCGTCTTGCGCAATGATTGCCGTTACAGGCGCCGATTTTACCTGAGCCAGATTGCTTCCCATTCCTTCCAGGGCCGGATAGAGTTTTTCTTTACCTTCATCGCTTCTAACGAATACGATACGGGCAGGCTGCAGATTACCACTGGTGGGGCCGTACTTAATGATTTCGTACAGGCTTTTAAGATCTTCATCGGCCACAGGTTTATCTGTCCAGTGATGATGCGATCTCGCTTCAATAAAAAGCTGGTTGAATACTTCCTTGGAAAGAGATTTTCGCATTAAACCATCTGCTTCCGGAGAACCATTCCATGCTGTTTTCATTATATTAACCCTTTAAAATATTATTTGTAAATAGTTGTGTGTTGGTTGGAAATGAATATCCTGATTAGCTACACCTTTAGCATCTGAACATTTGCGGTCAGCCTCACCTCGTCGCTGACTACAATTCCGCCGGCTTCTGTCACTGCATTCCAGTTAAGGCCAAATACTTTCCGGCTCACTTTCGTTGACAGTTCAAAGCCCACCCTTGTATTTCCATAAGGGTCTAACATAGCGCCGCCATATTCCCCATCAAGGACAACAGGCCTGGTGATGCCTCTGATGGTCAGGTCGCCCATTAGTTTGAATTCCCCATCGCTCACTTTTTTCAATTCTGTTGACCTAAATGTGATTTTAGGGAATTGCTCCGCGGCAAAGAAATCTTCGCCCTTAAGATGTTCATCCCGCTGCTGGTTATTCGTTGTTATAGTATTTACATCTGCTTCAAAATGGATTTTCGCATCTGAAAAATCTTCTTTACTGCTGGTCATTCCGGCATCAAAACCGGTGAAAAGGCCGGTAACATTGGTGATCATCATGTGTTTAACCTTAAAGGTTACTTCGCTGTGGCTTTGATCAATTTTGTAAGTTTCCATGACTTTTGTTTTTTTTTAAAATTGAGATACTTATGTCCGAAGGACTTTTCTGATTAATGTTCAATATTTGTTTGTTTTGCTGATTAGCTTGTCCAGACTCAATGTTCCTGCACCATAAACCGTCAGCACCAGTAGAATTCCAATGGCCAGCAAGTGGTATTCGTAGCCTTCTCCCTTCAGGGTGCCGGCCCAATTCATGAAAAAGCCTATGTTGATATGGGCCTTGAAAATCATTCCCAGGAACAAAACAATAGTAATAGCTGAGATGAGGCGTGTGAATAACCCTAGCAGGATCATCAGGCTGCCGAAGAACTGGATCATGATAACTAAAAATGCAATTAGCCAGGACAGTCCGAATGCTCCGAACATCGCCATTGAGTTGGCATAGCCTGGTCCTCCGAACCAGCCCAGGAGCAGCTGTGCGCCATGCGGGAATAAAACAATACCAATAGTCAGCCTTAAAATAAGCCCTGCATAAGATGAGTTGGATTCTGTAATTTTTTGAATGAACGTTTTCATAAATTTTCTTTTTGATTAAATTGTTAAGATGGATGCGCGCAAATAACTTTAGCAATCAGCTATTTTGCTATTCATTAGGCGGCCTGTTTAGTTTTAATTATTTATGGTTATGATGTGAGGGGAGCCTTCAGCAGCTCTGATGGATTCCAACAACCTGATCTTTCCCAAGAACCAGGTGGCAGTATGCGAAGGTTGCACTCAGCCTTACGATGCCATCTATAGTTCGGGCACCAGCTGTCAGCATCTGGCCTACTGATTCATCAATGTTGTGAACCGGGAAACTCAGGACGGTGTTACCGTTAATGAAGATGTCTTGCGGATGAAATGTAACCGCTTTGTGGATTTCAAGGATGGTCCGGTCAGCTAACTGGTAAACAGTTATGCCTGGATCAGCGAGTAACTTTTTTGCCTTCAGTATTTCAACTGCTAACCTTTCCAATAAGGGTCCGGAGGCAGCGTTGCTTTTTATAGCTATACGGTTAGTGAATTCGTTCTTTTGCATGGCTATTGCTATTTGTAAATCAATCTAAACTTGATAGCACAAAATTGCATTAACCACTGCTCCTGCCAATTGACATTTGCCAAAGAAAATCTTGACAAAAATCATTTGGTAGATAAAGAACTATCTTAGGGAGACTAATTACTTGAGATTGCCGGCATTTTTTCTAATCCGGCTCAGTGTTTCGGGAGAGATTCCAAGGTAGGATGCGATCATATTTTGCGGAAAACGTAATACGAAGGAGGGATAGGTTTTAATAAGGTCTTCATACCTTTCTTCTGCCGTGAGGCTAATGGCGGAGTGAATTCTTTTCTGACTTGAAATAAAACTATTTTTATCCATAGCCTTGGTTGCCATAGCCACCGCGGGAATTGAATCGTTAAGCTCCTGGATATCCTCCCAGGTAATTAGTAACAGCTCCGTATCTTCCAGCATTTCAATAAAAAAAGTTGTAGGCTCTCCTGATGTATAGCTTTCGGAATCGCACATCCACCAGCCTTCAACGCCAAATCTTACAACATGCTCACGCCCCTTTTCATCGATCGTAAACATACGCGCCGCACCACTTACTATAAATCCTGAATACTTACATACTTCACCTTCCTGAAGCAGATACTGTCTTTTACGGAGCTTTTTAGGTTTGAATTTTTGTTCAACTTGCTTGCGCTCCTCATTATTTAAGCTCTTACCCGATTTGTTTTCGAAATATGTAAAAAGTATTTCAAACATGTGATGGCCTTATGACGTACGCAAACATAATTAATATTATGCAACAATCTCCACAGTAGATGACAGATTGGAGGCAGATTTTTACCATTCCTGAGCATGCTGGCACTTTTAAAGATTTACTGCTAACTCGCAGACATATCCGGCGGCAATGAAAGCAGCCTGGCATTAACCAGCTCAAAGAACTCCTTTCTATATGCCTCTCCTATAGCAAGCGACTTCTTTTCGTTCAGTATCTTCACCGTATTACCTTCTACAGCCGTCAGATGGCTTAAGGAAATAATAAACGACTTATGTATGCGGACAAATCCCATGGAAGAAAGGCGCTCTGTAAGCTCTTTCAATTTCAGGTAGGCAGTGATCTTTCGCTGATCGTCCATATGGATGACCGCATAATTGCCCAATCCCTCAATATATGTGATCCTGCGGGAGTCGATCTTCAATAATTTCCCCTTCTGTTCGGTCTTTACAAACACATATGTATCCTGGTCGTTCGTTGTTTGGGTGGCATTATGAAAAGTCCATAACCGGTTAACTGCTTTCAGAAATCTCAGAAATGCAATCGGCTTCAATAAATAGTCCACTACGGCATGCTCAAAACCCTCCAGCGCATATTCCTTATAGGCTGTGGTCATAATAATATAACTATTTTCGCTGATGAGCTTAAGCATTTCTATACCGGTAAGGTTAGGCATCTGAACATCCAGGAAAATGAGTTTCGGTTTCAGTTCAGTGATCATTGTTAATCCCCTTACCGGGTCGGTGCTGGTACCTACTAAACGCAGGAAATGGACCTGGTCAATATGTCCTTTCAGCAGATCGATGGCATGCTGCTCATCATCGATAATGATACAATCTACCATACGTTCCATGTTATTTTTAATGATACGCTAAAATACAGATCCCCGTCCTGTACTACAAATGTGCAACGATCTCCATAGGTTAAACTTAGCTGCTGACTGATATTCTGAAGCCCTACTCCATTGGACAGCTCTTTGATGCCTTTCCCTTTTTTATTTCTGACATCAAACGAGCATTCGTTCACACTTGTATTTACCCGGATCAGCAAGGGATGATCCGGATCGTGTAAGTCGCCATGCTTAAAAGCATTTTCAACCAGGGTGATCAACACTAAAGGGATGATACTGATGGACTGGTCATCGATCTGCTCTTCATACTGAATGTTTAACCGGTGATCATGACGGCGCTGATTGATCTCAATAACATTTTTCATATGCTCCAGTTCATCCATGATGTTCACTTTGCCATCTATGCCACTGCTTTTCCCTAACGCGTACCTCATGATGTTGGCCAGCATTAATACAGAATCTGCAGTCTCCTTGTCTAACTTAATAATCTTTCCATAGATAAAACTTAATGAATTGAATAAAAAATGGGGATTGATCTGATGCTTCAATGCGCTGAGCTCTGCTTCTGTTTTTTGTTTTTCCAGCATGATACGCTCTTTACCTTTTTGCACCCATTCAACTAAGAGCGCTGCACAGAAACTGACAATGATGTTGAACAGGTAAGTCATTAGCAATAACCAGACAATACTACCGGCTGATAACGACGCTTTGGTAGGTGCAACATTTTTGCTTTCCAGATCACTTCGCTCAATTAAAAAGATGCCATAATTCAATGCGAATTTGCACAGAAAGAGAAGGATCATAATCATCAGCACTTTACGAAAAAGACGCTGTTTATGCATCATTGGAAGGATCACCTCAAAGATGAGTATGTAATGCGTAACAACTGACTCAATGACAAAGACCAATATATTCCAGGGAAATCCCTTTTGACCTATAAAATTCCTCGTTGTCGCTTCAGGATCAACCACATATGACAGGAAAAAGAACGATCCGTAGATGAATAAGGAAAACAGGGCTAATAAAAGCAATCGCCTGTAATTTACGCTTAAAAAGGTCAATGCTGCAGTAAACATCTATTGAAGCTTTTTGATAACAAAAATGATCATGAATGCTTGTTCAGATCCGGGAACAAGAAGTAATTGCGTAAATCAGCCCTCCTTCTGTCTGACCTACACAATTACTTCAAATATAATGCTCACTTATTCCGGATTGTACTTAATAAAGGTAGCGGCTATCTTTTGCTCCTTAATGTCCCTTGTTTGCGACGAAGATGTTCCTATGACTTTATCCTTCTTAGTTTTTGTAACTATACCGGTACCATTTTGCTGAGTAACGACCACATCTTCTCTAAGGGTGATGATCACACCGTCAGCTCCTTTAGCCTTTCCCATTTCTATCACTTTCTGCTGAGTGGCTTCAATTGAACTAAATCCCTTATCAAGGGTCGTGGAGCCCATCGTAGTGTATGGCTTTTTAATGTCTGCTTTGTCCAGATAGACATCAACATGCTGGGTTGACGCATAAGTAGTTCCAAAATAGGATGGCTTGGCACATGCAGCTAATAGTGAAATAAGCAGAATCCCTAATGCCTGGGCTAATGTTAGTTTTTTCATTTGATTGTTGTTAAATGGTGATTTCAATAAATACATATTAATTCCTGTTGAGCCGCCGGAGGTTTCAATGATCAGAAGCCTGTGCTTTCAGCAGCAATTGATGCCCTTTCCGCGAACTCAGAACAAATGTATTTTGACAATCACCCGTGTGGAATTTTATTATCTGAACAGGCGTTTTGTAGATGTCAAGCAGGTGAAATGGGGTAAACCGGTGGAATATCCGCAGGCTCCACCCCTCCTGCGGCTATCCCTTCCCCCCTTAAATCAATACCCTTTATTCGTCAGCATGAACGCCGTTACGACGCCGCATGCAAAACGGGAAGGAGCCAATGAACTCTTTATTGATTTCCTCTAAATCCGCAATCTCTTAAGCGATAGCCCGGCGATTTAATAAAGTTTGCACTGGCCTTTTAACGTTATCGTTATGGTGTTGTTTTTGATATACCGGCTATTTATCCAGAAATACATAAAGTGATTTGATCTTACCTTCTTCAAATAGAATGATGTCCATACCAGTTTGTGCGGGTGGCTGTCCGGCTGCACCGGCAGTCCAGAGCAGTCTGCCCATATCCTTATTAACCATACCAGGCTTTTGTGCGTTGAATCTGAAATCTGAAGGCAAGCTAGCCAGGAGTGCCGTTACCCGGTCGTTGATGGCCTCATGACCTTTGATTTCCTCACCCATCTCGTACAGCACTGCATCATGGGCATACAAAGATTTTATCTTTTCCAGTCTGAGGTTGGGATTACGTTGGCTCCAGACTTCGTCCAGGTTGATTTCCATTATTTGTTCAAGAGAGTTCATGTTCTTTATTTTTGTTTAGGCAAAGTTCACTCAGAAACCACCCGGATACAACGATCTTTGGTAAGAAAAACACTTGACAAATGTCAACTGTGCTGTTGCGTCTTTGATCGTGTAAGCATGCAATAGCCTGGCGCTGTTGCCGCCAGGAAAGCATAGATTTTTGTAATTTGTGGTAGCCGGGGAGCATTCAATATTGGGTTGACGGTATTATAACTGGCTAATTTTCAATACCTAAACTTTACCATGATAGAATTTCTATATCAATATTTCGAGCAAAAATCCGGCTTGCCTCTGACCGATGAGGAAAAGAGCCATATTGAATCCAGCTTTAAGTTGAAGAAGCTAAGAAAGAAGCAGTACCTGCAACAGGAAGGTGATATATGTAAGCACATGGGGTTTGTGGTTAAGGGCGCTGCCCGGATGTTCTCCGTTGACGAGAGGGGACACGAATATATTTTGCGCTTCGGAATGGAAGGATGGTGGCTGGGAGATTATGAGAGTTATATGTTGGAGGAGCCAACAAAGTTCTACGTAGAAATGCTGGAGGACACCGATCTCCTCATTATACCCAAAGAGCAGATGATGAAGCTGATCGCAACCATACCTGCAGTAGCCGAAACCATTCGCGTTATTGACAAGAAAAACTTTATCGTCACGCAGCAGCGTATTCACGCTGCTATCAGTCAGACGGCTGAAGAGCGGTATGAATCGCTGGTCAAAAGTCATCCGGATTTCCTGCAACGGTTTCCGCAGAACATGATTGCATCCTACCTGGGCATTACCCCGGAATCGCTTAGCCGTATCAGGAAAAAGATGGCTGAGCGTTGATTACTTAGTATTGGTTGCCGCTATACATACCGGTTACACTGTATTCGGCTTTCTTATTTATCTTGAACAGCACCAGGTCACTTTCCTCAGATGCGGCGATGGTAACCGCTTCGTCATCAAAAACCATGCTGTCGCCTTTTTGTAAGGTTAGCTCCCCAACCGTAACACTGCCGTTAAAACAGTAAAGCAGGTGTACGCTTTCTTCGGGGCCGGCAGGAGGTAGAATGATGCTGCCGTTGCTTAAACGCGTATCGAAAATGTTGGTTTCTACTCTGAGCTTAAGCGGCGCCTCATCAGCACTGCCTGCTACCAGCCGCCACTCATCACGACTGTAGCTGGCGGGAAACTGATGGAACTGGATTTTGGGCGGGAGGCCATCTTTAAACGGGCGCATGAAGATCTGCAGCATCTCTACTTCTTTCTCGGCTATCTCTTCATGCTGTATGCCGCTCCCTGCGTTCATCATCATCATATATGTATCACTGATATGGATCTCCTGACCCGTGCTGTCCCGGTGTATCTGTAACCCCGACCGCATGTAGGACAGTATTTCATCATCCCGGTGGGGATGCATAGGAACAATGCCCGGAGGCCTGAAGGATGCGTGGTCGATACGCCCTATGGTATAATAGCCGGTATCTGCTAACCCGAGCGCTGTACCGGGGAACAGTATATCGATGTGAAACACGTTGTTGCCGTGACTACGTTTTTGCGATGCTTTGATCAGTTGCATAAATTTTCTTTTTGAGCGGGAAAGAAACGGAGCAGGGGCCTGTTTCAGCCGCCTGCACTCATTACCCGTTAATCCCCCGTTGAACCGGATTAATAATTCAGAATGGTCACCAGCTTCTGACCGTTGGGACTTGTCCAGTCGATGGCCAGCTCAGAGATGATCTGATCTACAGTAGTGATTACGGCGCCTTTCTGTTGCATGCGCTGCAGGGCAATGTCATCACCATACTTTGTATGAGATGCTGATGCATCGGCAGAAACCTGTACCTGGTAGCCTTCGTCCAGCATCTGCAATACCGGAAAGGTTACGCATATTTCGGTGGTGATGCCGGCAACAAAAAGCTTTTTACGGCCGAGAGCCTTTACCGCTTTGTTGAAACCTTCGTGATGCATGGCATTTACAATGCCGGGACGTTTGATACGGGCTTCGAAAGCCTCGGGGAGGATATCCTTCAGTTCGGAAATAAGCGGGCCCTGAACATGCTCTTCCATGCTTGAGGTTAATATGACGGGCATGTTAAGGGCGGCTGCGATCTTAGCCAGCTTAATGGCATTTTCTTTGACCAGATTAATGTCGTGAGAGTGTGTCCAGGCCATAGTGCCGATTTGGTGATCGATAAGTAACATGGCTGAATTTTCGGGTGTGAATGCGTCGTTGTGCATGACTTTTGATTTTTAAGTTTACAATTTTGCTTTTTAGATCAGCAGCTTTACTGCCGTTTTACGGTACAAAATTGCACCTCAAAACACCACTGCAACAATACCATATGGTAAGAAAGAGCCTTAACAAATGATAAGCAGGTAATCTTCAATAGGACCTTAAGGACTTATAATACCACTGATCGATGCTTTCGGCAGGCACTAAATCCATAACGCCAATGTTAACGGTCGTCTTTGAAATGATGAATAAATCCTCTGCTATTGGTCACATTGGAAACCTTCTGGCGTGCCGTGGATAAACCAGGCGCTGAAGCTGTTATTTCGTCCTGGAAAAAACAATTAATGAGGTTGAAAAAAAGATTGACAAACTGTAGGGTAGATTTCTTAATGAGGAAATAGAGGGCGCCATATACCCTTCAGAACAAACATTTATTGATTCGGGCGGTGTTCAAACATCCCTTTACGTATGCCGGAAGAACTTTTAGAACACCCTGCCTGGAATCATTGCTTCGGCTGAATGCCGCCACAGCAAAAGAAAAAGGGCTCCTCGGAATTGAGGAACCCTCTGCTTTTTCCGGGAAGATCCCGATCTGTACCGCGTACGGGAATCGAACCCGTGATTCATCCGTGAAAGGGATGCGTCTTAACCCCTTGACCAACGCGGCAAAACAATTTGGGATTGCAAAGGTAATACCTAACCGCATATTTCCAAAATAAATTTCCTTAACTCAAATTTCTATTGATTAATCCCTGTATAGCTTGTAAATTCGCATCTCTATTTTTCAATTCAAATTACAGTGTAAAATGGGAACTTCTCTTAAAATTGGTATTAACGGGTTCGGTCGTATCGGCCGTTTGGTATACCGCCAGATCTACAAAATGCCCGGTATTGATGTGGTAGCAATCAATGACCTTACCAGCCCCAAGGTGCTGGCTCACCTGCTGAAGTATGACTCCGCGCAGGGTAGATTTGACGCTGATGTAAAGTCTTCCGACAATGCGATCTCCGTTAATGGCGATGAAGTAAAAATATATGCACAGAAAGATCCTGCTCAGATCCCCTGGAAAGACCACGGTATCGACGTTGTGATCGAGTGCACCGGCTTCTTTACCGATAAGGAAAAGGCCGAAGCTCACCTGAAAGCAGGCGCTAAACGCGTAGTGATCTCCGCACCGGCTACCGGCGACCTGAAAACGATCGTGTTCAATGTAAACCACGAGATCCTGGATGGCAGCGAAACCGTTATCTCCTGCGCTTCCTGTACTACAAACTGCCTGGCCCCTATGGCTAAGGTAATGAACGATACATTCGGTATCGTGGCCGGTCAAATGACCACCATTCACGCATATACCAACGACCAGAACACCCTGGATGCCCCGCACCCCAAAGGTGATCTGCGCCGCGCCCGCGCTGCTGCCGCCAACATCGTACCCAACAGCACCGGTGCTGCCAAAGCCATTGGCCTGGTGCTGCCCGCGCTGAAAGGTAAGCTGGACGGTGGTGCACAACGTGTACCTACCATCACCGGTTCCTTAACTGAATTAACAACCGTTCTGTCTAAGAAAACATCCGTAGAAGAAGTGAATGCAGCGATGAAAGCCGCATCCAACGAATCTTACGGCTATACTGAAGACGAGATCGTAAGCACTGATATCGTAGGTATGCACTTCGGCTCCCTGTTCGACGCTACACAGACTAAGATTGTAACTGTAGGCGACGTACAGCTGGTGAAAACTGTATCCTGGTACGATAACGAAATGAGCTACGTATCCCAGCTGGTACGTACCGTTAAGTACTTTGCAGGTCTGATCAGCAAATAATACAGCTTACCATAGTGAAAGGTGGAAAGTGAAAGGTGAATCTGGTTCACACTTCGCTTTTCACCTTTTACGTTTTTCCGTTCACTTTATTAATGGAATTGTTATGAGTAAATTCTCCGATTATAACTTCAAAGGCCATAAAGCCCTGGTGCGTGTGGATTTTAACGTACCCCTGAACGATAAATATGAGATCACGGATGATACCCGTATGCGTGCAGCCGTGCCCACCATCAAAAAAATATTGAAAGATGGCGGCGCCGTGATCCTGATGTCCCACCTGGGCCGCCCCAAGGACGGGCCTACGGAAAAATATTCCCTGAAGCACCTGGTATACCACCTGGTAAGCCTGCTGGATGGCGCTACCGTTAAGTTTGCAGAAGACTGTATAGGTCCCAAAGCACAGGAAGCCGCCTCCAACCTGCAAATGGGCGAAGTGCTGCTGCTGGAGAACCTGCGTTTCCATAAGCAGGAAGAAAAAGGCGATGCCGCTTTTGCACAGGAGCTGGCTAAGCTGGGCGATGTTTATGTGAACGACGCCTTTGGCACTGCCCACCGCGCACACGCCTCCACTGCCGTAATTGCACAATACTACCCTGCAGACGCACGCATGTTCGGCTTGCTGATGGAAGCCGAAGTAGGCAACGCGGAGAAAGTGCTGCATAACGCTGAAAATCCCTTCACCGCTATTTTAGGTGGCGCTAAGGTGAGCGATAAGATATTGATCATAGAGAACCTGATGGAAAAAGCCAACAACATTATTATTGGCGGCGGTATGGCTTATACCTTCCTGAAGGCGCAGGGGAAGGAGATCGGCAACTCCCTGGTAGAGAACGATAAGCTGGACCTGGCAAAAGAGCTGGAAGCCAAAGCAAAAGCCAAAGGTGTAAACCTGCTGCTGCCGGTGGATTCCGTTGCGGCAGATAAGTTTGCAGCAGATGCCAATACACAGGTAGTATCTAACGACAACATTCCCGCAGGCTGGATGGGACTGGACATTGGAGAAAAATCCATCCAGAAGTTCAGCGAGGTTATAGCCCAGTCCAAAACCATTTTGTGGAACGGACCGATGGGCGTATTTGAAATGGAAGCCTTCCAGAAAGGTACTAAAGCCGTAGCAGACGCTATTGTGAAAGCTACCTCACAGGGCGCTTTTTCCCTGGTAGGCGGTGGTGATTCCGTAGCTGCGGTGAACCAGTTTGGCCTGGCCGACAAGGTAAGCTATGTATCCACCGGTGGTGGCGCTATGCTGGAATACTTTGAAGGTAAAGAGCTGCCGGGTATTGCTGCAGTAAATGCCTAAACGAAATATTACTTATACAAGTACAGGCCCTCCGCTTAGCGGGGGGCTTTCTTTTACATGAAAGTGGCTCCCCCATCTTAAACTTTATTTGTACTTTGGAATATATGAAGAAGTTTTACCATCATCTCTATTTCCAGGTAATAGTAGCTATCATACTGGGTATTATAGCAGGACTGCTGTTCCCCGGGATAGCCGGCACTGCTAAGCTGATCAGCGATATATTCATTAACCTCATCAAAATGCTGATAGCCCCCATCATCTTCCTCACCATTGTGCTGGGCATTGCCCGCATGGGGGATATGAAAAAGGTAGGCCGGGTAGGCGGTAAGGCTTTATTATACTTTGAGATCGTAACCACCCTGGCCATTGTTATCGGACTGATAGTGGCTAATTTCTTGAAACCCGGTCATGGCGTGGCCTTCACGCATGTGAACGTTGCTGCTGCCGCCAAAATAGAAAAAGATGCAGCCGGCATGAACTGGGTGGAATTCTTCCTGCACATTGTACCCTCCAACGTATTTGAATCATTTGCCAAAGGCGATATTTTGCAGGTGCTGGTATTTGCCATCCTGTTCGGTTACGGCATTACCCGTATGAAAGATGCCGGCATTCCCCTGTTACATACCTTTGACCGTATTTCACAGGTGTTCTTCAACATCTTGAAAGTGATCATGAAGCTGGCGCCCCTGGGCGCTTTTGGCGGTATGGCCTATACCATCGGCAACTTTGGCGCAGGCGCTTTGATCCCTTTGCTGAAGCTGATGCTGTGCGTATACCTTACCATGTTCCTGTTTATTTTCCTGGTGCTGGGCAGCATAGCGCGTATTTACCGTTTCAGCCTGTGGAAGTATTTAAAGTTTGTAAGCAATGAAATACTGCTGGTGCTGGGCACCTCCTCCTCAGAATCCGCATTGCCGGGTATGATGGAGCGCCTGGAGCAGCTGGGCTGCTCCCGCTCCGTGGTAGGGCTGGTAATACCTGCCGGTTATTCCTTTAACCTGGATGGTACCAGCATTTACTTATCCATGGCCGTTATATTCCTGGCGCAGGTGTTTGGCGTAAACCTTACGCTGGCGCAGGAGCTAACCATCATCGGCATTCTGGTTATTACCTCCAAAGGCGCAGCCGGCATTACCGGCAGCGGGTTTATTGTATTGGCATCCACGCTCACTGTTATTAAAGTAATACCGGTAGAAGGGCTGGCCATCCTGATAGGGGTGGACCGTTTTATGTCCGAAGCCAGGGCCATCACCAACCTGATAGGCAATGGCGTAGCCACTATTGTGGTGGCTAAAAGTGAAAAGGAGTTTGATGAGGCCCGCTACCAGGCAGCTGTAAACGCATAAATTAAATTTTAACCGTTATGAAAACACAACACAACTCCATCTTTGCCGGCCTGCTCTTAGCCGCCGGCCTGCTGGCCACTTTATCTGTTGCAGCACAGCAGGCACCCCTGGCCCTGGAACAGCAATGGGAAACGGATACTACCCTGCGCGTACCGGAATCTGTTTATTTTGATGCTAAAAGAGATGTATTATACGTATCCGATATCCAGGGTGATGGCGCCGTTAAAGACGGGCAGGGCTTCATTTCCCGCCTGTCGCCGGAAGGGAAGGTGCTGGACCTGGAATGGGTAAAAGGCCTGAATGCTCCCAAAGGGTTGGGCGTGTATAAGAACCTTTTATATGTGGCTGATCTTACTGAAATAGTAGTGATAGATATTGATAAAGGCAGCATTGTACAGCACATTCCCGTAGAAGGCAGTGTATTCCTGAACGATATTACTATTGACAATAAAGGCACGGTATACGTGAGCGATACACGCACCGGTAAGGTGCACCAGTATAAGAATGGCAAAGTAAGCACCCTGCTGGAAGGCTTAAAAGGCCCCAACGGCCTGCTGGCGCTGCCCAATGCTTTTTATGTGCTGGCAGATGGCGCTATGTTTAGCCTGGAAAAAGACAAGAGCCTGAAAAAAATAACCGCTGTTAGTAAAAGTGTGGACGGTATAGAACAGGTAAAACCCGGCGAATTCATCGTATCTTGCTGGCCGGGTGAAGTGTTCTATGTAAACGCTTCCAAAGGCACTGCAGTTAAGCTGCTGGATACGCAGGCACAGAAACTGAATACGGCAGATATTGGGTACAATCCACAAAAGAAGATCGTATATATCCCTACATTTTTCGGTAATAAGGTCGTAGCCTATGTACTGAAAGGGCTCTAGCAGCAGCAACCTACATCCGGTAATCCTGTAAATGTAAACTGTCAAAGTGAGAGAAAGTGTTTAATTGGCTGGCATATATCCCTGGCAGCGCATTGCTGGCACGTGTGGCATTTTACATTTCACTCTGGTTATGCACCTGTATGCAGCCTGCATGGGCGCAGGAACCACAGGTATCTTACAAATTCTCCCATCTGAACCTCAGGAACGGGCTGGCCAGCAACCACGTATCCGCCATTATGCAGGACCGTAAAGGGTTTGTATGGATAGCCAGCACCGCCCTGCAGCGGTACGATGGCAGCAACCTGCTTACCATCGCCAATTTTGACCGGGTGCCCGGCACCATCTACTATGATGATATTTGCCTGTGCGAAGACCGCAAAGGCCGCATCTGGATGGGCGCGCCGGATAATATACAATTCTACGACCCTGCCACCAGCTCGCTAAAAGCGCTGAAGGTAGATATACCGCCCTCCTCGCAGGGTAATATACAATGCAGCCATATTGTGGAAGATGCGGCAGGCGTAATATGGGCCACCACCCAGGAAGGCCTGCTGCGCTTTAACGATAGCACCGGCATGTTTGAAAAAGCCACTATTGTTCCCGAGGCAGAACGCCTGCAAATGAGCAGCGCCATTACGGAGGACCATGAAGGTAACCTGTGGATCAGCGGTAAGAATGGTATTTTCCTGCTGGATAAACAACGTAAACATTTATATAGCGCCGCCCACAACCCAAAGCAGCTGCCGGTTTTCGGCATTACCACCAGCGTACGTAAATTTTATATTGACTATCGCCGCCGTATATGGATAGCCGCCCGGGCCCAGGGACTTTATTGTTACGACCCGGTAAGCCGGCATCTGCAATCTTACCCGGTAGGAGAGGTGTTTGATATGACCGCAGACCCGGATCATAACATCTGGATAGCTACCGACCATAGAGGCATTTACCGGTACGATAGCAACCTGGATGCTTTTTCCGTGAACATACGCGCAGAAAATACAGACGACTTGGGCCTGCACTACGACTTTGAAACCAACTGTTTTTTAACGGACCGTGAAGGGCATTTATGGATAGGTACGGACCTGGGCGTAAATATCCTGAGCCTGCATAACCGCACCTTCCGGATGTTGGACCACCGTACCGTTTTTAACGGCACCACGCAGCGCCTGCCCCGCACAGAAGTAACAGACCTGCTGCAAACCCGCAGTGGCGATGTATTTGCCGGTTACTGGGGCCAGGGTTTCTGCTGGTTTAATGCCGGCCTTGAGCTAAAGCAGCATTTTACACATAACAGTGACGATCCCGCACATTGCCTGCCGGAGCCACGGGGCCTCGTATGGAGCTTTGCCGAAATGAAGAACGGACATGTGCTGATAGGGCAGGAGAATGGTTTTTTATCAGAGTTTGATCCGGAGCAGGGTAAATTTATATCCCACTACAACCCGCCCGCTTTCGAGGAGCAAACCCTGATGAGCATGTACGTGGAAAATGATACCTCCGTATGGATAGGCCTGTATAAAAGAGGGCTGGCCCACTGGAACCCGCGTACGAAAACAGCCAAAGCCTATCCGCAGTTTATGACCAACCTGCAGCGGCAAACCTCCGTTATGGACATTGTGCCGGAGAACGATTCCCTGCTATGGCTGGCCACCAGCACAGTAGGGCTGGTGCTGTTTAACAGCCATACCGGCCAGGTAATGGTAAAAGAAAGCTTTAGTGGGGAGCAGCGGTTCGTAAATAACATCACCAGCTTATATAAACAGGATGATACTACGCTGATAGCCGGTACAGATCATGGGCTGTGGGTATTTAACCCCCGGCGCACTACCGTAAAGCCTTTAAAGGTGAACGGGCTGTTATTTGATGAATGGGTGCTGTGCTTACAGGGCGATGGTAAACAGGGCGTCTGGTTCACTACCGAATATGGCTTTTACCGTTTTAACCGTAAGCAGTTTAACCTGGAAACATTTATCCAGGGCGATAATATTATCGATAATAACCGTAAAGTGCGCCGCCGCATTTTGCCCCTGCAGGATGGGCGCTTACTGGTTGGCAGCTCAGATCACTTCGTAGCCTTTGACCCTGCTGTATTAAAAGTGGCGCCGCCGCCGCCGGATGTAAGCATACTGGCGCTTAAAGCGCTTGACAGCAGCATACAGATAGATGCTGCCATTGACGCCCGGCAGCCGGTTACATTAAATTATAAGCAGAACTTTATTTCCATTGAGTTCAAAAGCCTGCAATACCATCATGAAAAGATCCGGTATTATTACCAGCTGGATGGGCTGGATGAAGACTGGGTAAATGCAGAAGGCTTATTAATAGCCAAATACACTAACCTGCCGCCGGGCAACTATACATTTAAAGTGCGCAGCGTAAACACCGCCGGTACTTTTTCCGCCAACACCACTGTACTGCGCATAAATATAAAACCGGCCTTCTGGCAAACGAACTGGTTCCGCCTGCTGATACTGCTGCTGGTAGCAGCCTTTATTTACATTTATTTCCGTGCACGCATTTACTTTATAAAGAAGGAGGCCAAACGCCGCACGCTTATGCAGCAACGGATGGCGCAGCTGGAAATGAAAGCCCTGCGCGCGCAAATGAACCCGCATTTTATTTTTAATGCGCTCAACTCCATTCAAACATTTATGATGAAGAGCGAAACAGAGCAGGCGCTTGCCTACCTGAACCGCTTTGCCCGCCTCATTCGCAGCGTATTGGATCACTCCCAGCTCAATACCATCCCCATCTCAAAAGAGGTGAACATGCTGGAAAATTATATTGAATTGGAGAAGCTGCGTTTTGCCGACCAGTTTGATTATAAGATCACCATAGATCCCTCTATAGACGCAGATTTCACCGAAATCCTTACCATGATCATTCAGCCCTTTATAGAAAATGCCATCTGGCATGGGCTGCTGCATAAAAAAGAGGAGCAGGGAAAATTATTATTGACCTTCACCAAAATGCAGGATCGTATATTATGCACGGTTGAAGACAATGGTATTGGCCGTGAAAGATCGGCCGCGCTGAAACAGCTAAGCGGTTATACCCACGCCTCCCGCGGTTTGCAGATCACCCGCGATCGTTTATCTCTCTACAACAGCCGTTTTAATGTAGCGGCCTCCTTTGATATTGAAGACCTGTTTGATGCAGAAGGCCAGCCCTGCGGCACCCGGGTTAACTTGTGGTTTCCGCTGGGAGAAGATTGATTCGTAATTCACTGTTCTACCTTCACTACGTGCTTACCCGCATCGTCCCATCTCCAGGGGTTATCCATCAGCTGCAGCCCGCCCAGCCAGCGATTCTGCAGGGAAATATAGTCGGTGTAATACTCTTCATTATTCAATACTTCCCGCCCCAGGCTGGTAATAGACAGCATTACGTCCTGCTGTTCAATGATACCGGCGCTGCGCATACGTTGTATGTAAATATCCAGCTGAAAATCGCCAAAGCCATAGATCTTCATATCATCCCAGAACTGCGCATACAGGTCATACCAGCGCAGGCTTGATAAAGAGAGCTTACGAAGGAAATAGCTTTGAATGGCATTCAGGCCGTTGTCCAGTGCCGGCAACCGTTGCAGGTGTGCGATCAGGGCCGGCCCCAGGTAAGATAGGTGGGAGGTGGCATGCCGGCTGATGGCTTCCAGTTCCGGCGGATCGCCTTTGCAGTAGGCCTCCCAGGCATGGGCTGCCAGCTGCATATCAGCTTCTTCCAGGTACACCCGCTCCTGCAATAATGCAGGAAAATGGTAGGGCATTAATAATCCCAGCCCCCTGAAATCCATTACTTCAGGATGGTTCTCGATGGATACCAGGCTTATTTTAGGTAAGCGTATCACCTGCGTGCGCAGGTAGTGGAGTATAAAAAGAAGGTTGATCTGGCAAAAGAGGTCAAACTCAAACCACAATACTATTTCATCGTATTCACCCGCTGTTTTAAGCTTTTCCAGCTCTTTAACCACATTGGCAAAATAAGTTTGCCGGTCAATGCCATAATGTTGTTCCAGGTGTTTGGCGCGGGTTTCAAAAAACAGGGCCATATCATCCGTACATATCACTTTGCCTTCACACATCATTTCCCGGCATACTACAATCTCACCCGGAATCTCACTTTGCCGGAACAAGGTTAGGGTAGCATCGCCGTTAAGAACATGCATATAAGACATGGTGTTACTTTTTTCAATGTCAACAGGGAAGGTTACCAGCTGCCACTGGCGCCGCCGCCGCCACCGGAGCCGCCGCCAAATCCTCCAAAACCACCACCACCGCCACCGGACGACCATCCGCCGCCTCCGCCGCCGCTACCCCAGCCGCCACCAATGGGAAAACCTCCCAAACCGCCCCAGCCTCTCCGGCTGATAGTAGTATTACCGCCGCGTCGGTTGTTGATGATAGATACAATGATGATGATAATAATGATCATCACAAAAATAGCGCCGCCCCCGCCGCTCTTCCTGGCTTTGGGTATGCCTTTATATTCGCCGGCAGCCGCTTTCTCAATGGCGTCCACCGCTTCATCCAGGCCCTGATAGTAGTGCCCCTGGCGGAAATTGGGCACAATGATCTGGTCTATAATACGGTTGGCTATGGCATCCGGCACGGCGCCTTCCAGCCCGTAACCGGTTTCTATGCGTATTTTCCGGTCGTCAATAGCCGCCAGTATCACCAAACCGTTGTTCTTACCTTTCACACCCACTCCCCAATCGCGTAATATTTTCAACGCTACCTCGCTTATATCATAATCACCGGTTGTTTTAACCGTTACAATCGCTATCTGGGAAGAGGTGCTGTCGCTATAGGCTACTACTTTACTCTCCAGCGCATCGGCCTCTTCGCGTAGCAGCACGCCTGCCATATCATTCACCAGCCGGGGTGGGTTAGGCCGGGCGGGTATGTCCTGTGCATAGGTATGTAAGCCTGTAACCAGCAACATACTGAACCATAACCAGCAAAATATCCTCATAAATAATCTATGCTTCATCGGCCAAAAATAATGTCGTCCGGCAATTCGTTTTCGTCGCCGGATGCGTAGGGGAAATGTGTGTGTAACGATTCCCCGATCTCTTTAATACATTCCTCCATCCCTTCCACTACCCGTTGCTGGGAGAAATGAACCTTTAACAGATGGGCTTCTTTTTGCCAGAAATGATCACCTACTTTATCATGAATGCCTTTGTCGCCCAGGATGGCAAACTGCCGGTCCTTCAGGGCCACATATAACAGCACTCCGTTATGTTGTTTTGTTTTTTCCATTCCCAGCGACAGGAATATCTCCTGCGCACGGTCCATGGGATCTACATACGCGCAACGGCTTTCCACAAACAGCCTTATTTCGCCGCTGGTAAGCCTTTCCGCCGTACGGATGGCCTGCACCAGCCGCTCTTTTTCAGGCTCCTGTAAAAGCTCTTTTTTACCAAATGGAAATAAACCCATGAGTATTTGGGATTTTAGATTTACGATCTTAGATTTTTTGAGGCGCTTGTTCTTCTATTAAAGATCCTCTAGCCCTGCTGCCACTTACCTAAATGGGACAGGGCTATATACGATGATCTTAAATTCCGGAGTGCTTCCCCAGGATCCAGGATCGTAAATCTAAGGTCTGAAATTTTAGAACTGAACTTTCGGTGCATTCTCAGATCCGGCCTGCGCCTGGAAATATCCTTTCTGCTGGAAACCGCTGATGCCGGCAATAATATTATTCGGGAAAGTACGTACAGAGCTGTTGTAGCCGTTAACCGCCTCATTAAAATCATTACGGGCAACGGTTATACGATTTTCTGTGCCTTCCAGCTGCGCCTGCAGGTCCAGGAAGTTCTGGTTAGCCTTCAGCTGCGGATAGCTTTCAGCTACTGCCAGCAAACGGCCCAGGGCAGAGCTCAGCTGGCCTTGCGCCTGTTGGAACTGCTGGATCTTTTCCGGAGACAGGTCATCAGCATTTATAGTGACCTGGGTGGCTTTGGCGCGGGCTTCAATTACCTGCGTTAAAGTAGTTTGCTCAAAATTGGCAGCACCTTTTACCGTGCTTACCAGGTTGGGGATAAGGTCGGCCCGGCGTTGATACTGGCTTTGTACGGCGCCCCATTTATTCTTTACATTCTCGTCCTGCTTTACAAGGCCGTTGTACTTATTGCAGCCGAACATGCCTAATAATACGAGGACAACAACTACAATGATCCATTTTTTCATTTGTTAAACGGTTTAATTTTTATATTCACATTAGAAGATAATGCCGGTACATAGCGCGCTGGTTATGTGCTATTTAACCACGCAAAAGAGATACGAATGCACCAAACCTACACACATTTCACCAAACTGCAAAAACTATCTGTTGTCCCCATATGCTACAAATACCTGCAAAAAATAAGACTAAAAATCCTTTGTTTATCCATAATTTTGTGGAAATATTTTCACCTCAGGTAACCATACGGGCTATAATATTCAATGTAGCAATGGGTTTATTGTTTGTAACTCATTTATTTTTATTAACTTAGAACTAAGGTCTCCTTGAAATGAGTGCGCAACACATCCATATTCTCTATATCGATGATGAGATAAACAACCTGACCGCTTTCCGGGCCGCCTTCCGCAGGCTGTATACCGTGTACACCGCCGCATCAGCAGCAGAGGCAGAACAATTGTTACTTGAACACGAAGTTCACATCATTATCTCCGACCAGCGTATGCCTAAAATGACGGGCATAGAATTTTTCGAAACTATTTTGGATAAACATCCCGAGCCTATCCGCATCCTGTTAACCGGTTATGCAGATATTAATGCAGTGATAGATGCTATTAATAAAGGTCAGGTGTACAAGTATTTTTCCAAACCCTGGAACGAGGAAGAGCTGAAGCATAATATTGAAAAAGCGTATGAGGTGTTTTCCCTCCGGCGCGAAAACAAAGAGCTAACTGCCAAGCTGCTGGATGTGAATGAAAAGCTGGAATTCCTGCTCCGGCAAAAATTGATCTCCTAAAATTATTCCTGCAACTTATTTCCGGGTGTTGAAGTGAATGGTATTATCGTAAATGCGATAGTCCAGCCGCATTGTATTGGTCAGCTGATCCAGGAAGGCGGAAAGAGGTTTGTTCTTCTCCAGGCAGCCGCTGTATTCTGCACCGGCTATTGATTGGGGCTCAAAAGCCAGTTTAAGGCCAAACCAGCGCTGTATAACCGGCTGCAGGTCGGCCAGGCGCGTATTGCGGAAACGGTAAATACCTTCCCGCCAGGAAAGGGTAATGGATTCATCAAAACGTTTCACTTTAAACCTTTCTCCGGTTTTATAAATGGCTTCATAACCGGGTTTTAACGTAACATCCAGCGAATCCCCTACATCCGTTACAGCAGCGCCCTGCACCAGGGAGGTAACCACCAGGTCCGCATTATAGGAGTTAATATTAAAAGCTGTTCCAAGCGCCTTCACAGAAGTGCTGGGGGTATGTACTATAAAAGGCTGGCTGGCATTCTTGGCCACTATAAAGTAAGCTTCGCCATCCAGGTAAACTTCTCTTGTTTTACCCAAAAAAATGAATGGGAACCGCAGGGTAGAGCTGGCGTTCAGGTGCACCTCCGTACCATCGGCCAGCTCCAGCCGGTAGTCTGTTCTGGGAGGCACGGTTAAGGTATTCCATTCTACCTTCGCAGGCACATTTGCATCAGCCGCCAGCTCATTGTTATTAACGGGATCCGGCAGCTGGCGGGTTAAATAAATACTGTCGGTAGCTATAGCATTAGGTGCAGCACCCGGCATGGGGCCCGGTATAACCGGTACTATATTATTATTGCTGCCGGTTAGCTGAATATTTGGCGTGGTATAGTTGCTTACAGGCGCTGATGCAGGTATTTTATTTGTATTACCGGCTGCCAGTGCCGCAGGCTGTGAGTGTGAGTAGTAATGATGATCATACAGGTAAAATCCCAGGCCGCCGGCTGCCAGCAGGGCTGCAATAATAACTGCAGCAACAGCAATACGGTATTTTTTTATGAACCGCAGCACACGGTTGGGAAAAGGAGGTGCGGGTTTTAACAATGTTTCAATTTTACACCATACCAGGTCCGCCCGGAGATCTTCCAGGATATCTTCATTCGTGGCAACTTTGGCATTTTCCAGTTCCAGCCAGCAGTTGCGCACATGCTCGTCGTACTTCATTACCTGCTGCAGGTACCGGTCGTTCTCTTTACTGATCTCCCCCAGCTGTTTTTCCAGCAGCAATTGGTAAATATATTCTTGATCAAATTTCATATGAATAAGCTCATAAGAAAGTTCGAGGTTTAACTGTACCTGATAACGCGCAGGTCTTTCAGCGCCTGTTCCAATTTATCGGCCGGCAGGCCATCCAGCTCGCTTATCACCTGTTTACGGAGCTCCTGTTGTTCATTTTCATTTGTACCATTTGTATTTGTTTGCTCATTAGCTTGTGGTAAATGTTTTTCATCGCCCGCCTGGCTTTTCGGATCTTTCTTCAGCTGTTCCACACAATCCAGATGTACCTGCTGATAAAGAAAACCACCTACGGATTGTTGTATGTCAAGGTATAGCCTTTGTTCCCATATACGTATAAATGTATGCTGCACCAGGTCCTGCGCTCTCCGCATGTTACCCAGCATCGTGTGCGCTTTCAGGCATAAAGGCTTATAGTATTTCAGAAAAAAATACTGGTATGCCTTTATATTACCCTGTTTTAGCTCTGATAACACAGCCATATCATCAATACTGTTCATATTGTTTCTTTTTGCGAAAGTGTATACATGTACATATTGCAGGAGCTTAGCATATAGGAATGTAACCCCGGTCCCAGACAAATTTTGGTGTTTCACTCTATTCGGCACCGAAAATTTCCTATTAAAAGTTACAAAAAAAAGTTAACTATTGGTTAATTAAGTTAAATATTTGGATCCTTGCCACCACCCGGTTTACAATCCGCCTATTAAGTATAAGATTTATTCATTAATAGTTGATTTAGAAATGCTCCGCAGCTCCGCTGATCCTACGTTAATGTTAGCATTTATATCGGTTAAAATGGCGGTTCATACTTTTCCATTAAATTGCACCCCATTGAAACTTAATACTCCTGAATATGCAAGTTTGGAAAGATTACCAGGCACAACACCAAGACCGTTTTCTGGATGAATTATTATCGCTGTTACGCATACCCTCTATCAGCGCAGATTCCCGTTACAGTCAGGATGTAAAAACATGTGCGGAAGCTGTACAGCAGCGCCTGCAGGAAGCCGGCGCCGATAAGGTGGAAATATGCCCTACTGCCGGCCACCCGATTGTGTATGGCGAAAAGATTATAGATCCCAAATTACCTACCGTATTAGTATATGGCCACTATGATGTGCAGCCGCCCGATCCCTTGGAGCTGTGGCACAGCGGCCCTTTTGAGCCGGTGATCAAAGACGGCCGCATTTATGCCCGTGGCAGCGCTGACGATAAAGGCCAGTTCTACATGCATGTAAAAGCATTTGAGATCATGATAAGGACCAACAGCCTGCCCTGTAATATTAAATTCATGATAGAAGGGGAGGAAGAAGTAGGTTCATCTAACCTGGGCATTTTTATTAAAGAAAATAAAGAGCGCTTAAAAGCAGATGTAGTGCTGATCTCCGACACCGCCATGTTAAGCCTGGAAAATCCTTCCCTGGATACAGGCTTACGCGGCCTGTCCTATATGGAAGTAGAGGTTACCGGCCCTAACCGCGATCTGCACAGCGGCGTATATGGCGGCGCAGTAGCTAACCCGGCTACCATACTGGCAAAAATGATCGCTTCCCTGCACGATGAGAATAACCACATTACCATTCCCGGTTTTTATGATAAAGTGCTGGAATTAAGCAAAGAAGAAAGGGAAGCGCTGAATAAAGCGCCCTTTAATGAAGCGGAATATAAGCAGGACCTTGGCGTGCAGGAGCTGTGGGGCGAAAAAGGCTACAGCACTATTGAGCGCACCGGCATACGCCCTACGCTGGAAGTAAATGGCATCTGGGGCGGTTACACCGGCGAAGGTTCCAAAACCGTGCTGCCCTCCAAAGCATCCGCCAAAATATCTATGCGGCTGGTGCCCAACCAGGACTGGCACGAGATCTCCGACCTGTTCAAAGCGCATTTTGAAAAAATAGCGCCTAAGTCCGTTTCCATAAAGGTTACCGCTCACCATGGCGGCAGCCCCTATGTTACGCCAACAGATCATGTGGCCTTTAAAGCCGCCAGCCGGGCCATTGAAAGCACCTTTGGCAAATTGCCCATTCCCGTACGCGGCGGTGGCAGCATTCCCATTGTAGCGCTGTTTGAAAAAGAGCTGGGGCTAAAAACTATTTTAATGGGCTTTGGGCTGGATAGCGATAACCTGCACTCACCCAACGAAAAATACGACCTGGCTAACTTTTATAAAGGCATAGAAACCATCCCGTATTTTCATCAGTATTTTGCGGAGATGAGTAAAAAATAGTATTGAATAGCTATGGGGCTGGCCCCAAAGAATGTAAAATTTTAAACCGACGAAGGAGGTTCATAGAGACCATTTAAAAGACTTTATGAACGAGATAAATGTAAAAGTGAAACCGGTTACAGCCTTACGTTTGCTGCATTTTACTTTTACATTTATGATTTAAAATTTTACATTTTACATTCTTTGGGGCCAGCCCCCTGAAGAGAACTTTAACATGGCAACAACTCCCGAAAAACTCCGTCTTGATAAATACCTCTGGGCCATTCGCGTGTTTAAAACCCGTACCCAGGCATCTGCCGCCTGTGAGGCCGGCAAAGTAAAAATGAACGGGGCAGCCGTAAAGGCTGCCCGCGCCGTAGGTATTGGCGATCAATATGATATTAAAACAGAAACCCGCAAGTGGAAAATAGAGGTCACCGGCCTGCTGCATAACCGCCAGCAATACACGGAAGCCATTAAGTATTACGTGGATAAAACTACGGAAGAGGACCAGCAGTTTAACCAGCGCGTGGCCACCACCTTTTATACCGGTAAGCGCCCCAGCAAGATCGGCCGCCCTACCAAGCGGGAACGCCGCAGCCTGGACGACTTTATGGACGGGGAGGAAGAAAAGCAGCCCTGACCTTTCCCGCGCGTTACGTTTTCTCGTATTTGCATAGTAGATTTGCACATCTTTTTGGTTTTAGATCAAAACGAACGTCTGGGCGCCCTTATAAATCCGGGCATCCTCCGCCGCCCAAGATCTAAGATCCAGGACTAAAATCGTAAATCAATAAATGCCTAAACAAAGCGACGTGCTCTCCGCCGATTTCCTGGTGAAGATTGCAGAAGAATTTGGTACCCCGGTATACGTGTACCATGCAGAAAAAATAAAGACCCAGTACGAAAAACTACAGAAGGCCTTTACAAAAACGGATGCCCGTTTTTTCTATGCGTGCAAGGCACTTACCAATATCAACATCCTGAAATATATTAACTCCCTGGGCTGCGGGCTGGATACTGTATCCATCCAGGAAGTACAGCTAGGGCTTAAGGCCGGCTTTGATCCCAAGAACATCATTTTCACACCCAACTGTGTGGATCTGCAGGAGATCATTGCGGCCAAGGACCTGGGTGTAAACATCAATATTGACAATATCTCCATCCTGGAGCAGTTCGGCAATAAGTTCGGCAGCAGCTATCCCATCTGCATCCGCCTGAACCCGCACATCATGGCCGGCGGTAACTTCAAAATTTCCACCGGGCATGTGGACAGCAAGTTCGGTATCTCCATTCACCAGCTGCGCCATATTGAGCGTATTGTAAAAAGCACGAAGCTAAAGGTAACCGGCCTGCACATGCATACCGGTTCTGAAATAAAGGATGTGGATGTATTCCTGCGTGGCGTGGAGATCATGTTTGAAATGGCAGAACACTTCCCGGACCTGGAATCCATTGACCTGGGCAGCGGCTTTAAAGTAGCCTACCAGCAGGGCGATCCGGAAACGGATATTGACCTGTTAGGCAAAAAGCTGTCCGATGCTTTTAATGGTTTCAATAAGAACTATCACCGCCCGCTGCAGCTGTGGTTTGAGCCGGGAAAGTTCCTGGTAAGCCAAAGCGGTTATTTTGTAGTAAAGGCCAACGTGATCAAACAAACTACAGCCACCGTATTTGTTGGGGTGAATTCCGGGTTTAACCACCTGATCCGCCCTATGTTCTACGATGCCTTTCACCTGATCCGCAATATCTCCAACCCGCATGGTACAGAGCGGATCTATACCGTGGTAGGTAATATCTGCGAAACAGACACCTTTGGCTGGGACCGTAAGATCAATGAAGTACGGGAAGGCGATTTCCTGGTGTTCTATAACGCCGGCGCCTATGGGTTTGAAATGTCGTCTAACTTTAACTCCCGCCTGAAACCGGCGGAAGTGCTGATAAAAGAAGGCAAGCCCCACCTGATCCGCAAAAGAGATACCCTGGATGATATTCTGAAGAACCAGGTGGAGATTACATTCTAAAAGAATGTAAAATGTAAAATTTTAGATGTAAAATGTAAAAGTTGAATGCCGCGGATGCACTGCATTGACTTTTACATTTTACATTTAGCATTTATGATTTTACATTTTTCATGGCCCTCCAATTGCTGTGCAACTGGTACCCTTCCCTCCTAAAACCCTCCTTTTTCCCTACTGACATTGCTGCGCAACTCTACCCCCCTACATAAAACCCTACATCCCCGGCTATGTCACTATGGCACGCTCAACCGCACGGCATACTTCTTGAACCATACTGTTCAGAAATATTGTAACTTTGTAGTTAATTACTTCTTCCCAAACTGCTTAATCCTGCATACATACACTGTCACACTAACTGCTGCCGAATCAAATATTCGCAAATGAATTAAACTATACTTAAGTTGACTATGAGAGTTTTAACCGCACAAAAAGGTATTTTTAAGGATGAAGGGATTATCGAAAGCAGGATTTCCTTCGCACCTTTTGTAAGGTTCCTGAAGGAGAAGGCTGCCAACGAAGCAGATACAAGAGCGTTCTACTACCGCAAGCTGGTTGATAAGTTTGAACAGATCCCTGCAGCACTGGTTCCGTTAAATGGACCTGAAGAAGTGGCTGCCCACCAGGAATTACTGGACATTGTGGCTGCCAGCGTTTTCCCCGTTACTGCAGACATGGATAAAGATATTTACGGAATAGGCATGCCTTATAAGTTTGCCATCTTCTATTATTCTGAGCAGTTCAAGAAAGTTTTCACCAAAGACGGAGAGCACCTGGCCACTGTACCACATGGTTTTGGTACAGATAAGGTAGCAAGAGATAAGAAGGAATGGCTGTATAAGCTTATCCTGCAAAGGGTGTATAAGTTCCCCGTGAACTATGATACCGAGATCATTCATACCGTAGCCACCCCTGAAAATGGCAGTGGCATTAAAGGATATGTAAAGGTAAAGGTAGACCCGCGCTTTGTAGATGTAAAGGTGAAAGGCGAGATCCCGGAACTTACCTACGACCAGGTTTGCACCAAAAAGGTATGCCTGGACTGGCTGGAGGAAACACTGCCCCTGAGCATGTTTGCCCTGGAAGGCTTTGTGATCTGGACCGTAAAAGATGTTACCCAGGAGCAGGTGCTGAGCCGTGTGAAAGACCTGGTGATGAACATGAATGAAAACAACGAGCTCCAAAGCTACCGTAAGCTGGAAGAGAACATCCTGGCTGCCTCACAGATGAAAGAAGCTGCGGTGCACCTGCTGCCCGTACCCAAGATCAATGGCCGCTATGTGCTGGAATCCCGCTTTAGCGAAACAGATATTGTGCTGGGCCTGAAGGGGAACGAAAAACAGCAGCAGCACCTGTTTCAGCAGCTGCTGGAATATATGCTGCACAACCCGCAGCCACTGGTGATACCGGATGTGAATGAAAGCACGGTGCAGCCCTATAACTTCCTAAAGTACCTGCCGCTCAAAGGCATTAAGAGCATTATCATCTCGCCCATAATGCATGAAGATGAGCTGCTGGGTATTGTGGAAATGGCATCTACGGTAGAAAATACCATCACGCTGGAAGCCCTGGGCCAGCTGGAGCCTTTATACCCTATGGCAGTGCTGCTGCTGAGCAGAAGCCTGGATATACTGAAAAGCCGTATAACCGGGGTTATCAAAGAACAGTTCACCGCCCTGCAATCTGCCGTGGAATGGAAGTTCACAGATGCCGCCTGGCAATACCTGCACACGCCGGCCACAGAGCGTAAGGATATTGGCAATATAACTTTTGAAGACGTATATCCCTTATATGGGGCCATTGATATCCGCAACTCTTCCGTAGAGCGCAGCAATGCCATACATGAAGATCTGCGGGAGCAATTGCTGCTGATAAAAGATACCCTGCACCAGGTAGATGGTACAATTCACCTGCCTTTGCTGGAAGAGGTACGTTTTAAGAATGAAGCCCTGCTGGGTGATATCAGCAACACCATGGTATCGGAAGAAGAGCAGCAGATCAACGATTTCCTGAACCAGGAAATAGCCCCGCTGTTCCGGCATTTATATGATAGCCATACACAGCTGCAACCCACGCTGGACAGGTATTTTAAAACCATCGACAAATCAGAAGGGCACATCCTTCACCACCGGCAGGAGTATGAGGAAAGCCTGGCCAGCATTAACATGGCCATCAGCAAGTACCTGGATAAAGAAAAGGAGAACATCCAGCTTTCTTTCCCATGCTACTTTGAAAAGTACCGTACAGATGGTTTGGAGTACAATATTTACATAGGCCAGTCCATTTCACAGCGGCAGAAGTTTGACCTGCTGTACCTGCGTAACCTGCGCCTGTGGCAGCTATCGTCCATGGCCGAAATAGCCAGGCTTACACATAAGCTGAAAGGCGAGCTGAAAGTACCCCTGCAAACCACGCAGCTGATACTGGCGCACAGCAACCCGATAGATATCAGCTTCCGGCAGGATGAAAGACGTTTTGATGTGGAAGGCGCTTATAATATCCGTTACGAGATCATGAAAAAGCGTATAGATAAAGTGCATATTCAACCGGGCGGAGAGCGGCTTACACAGCCTAATACCATTGCAGTAGTATATTCTTACGTAAAGGAAATGGAAGAGTACCGTAAATACATACACTTCCTGCAAAATAAAAATATACTGAAACCGGGCATTGAAATGCTGGACCTGGAAGAGCTGCAGGGCATCAGCGGTTTAAAGGCCATGCGGGTAGAGGTGAACCTGGATCAGGAATAAGAATGTAAAATCATAAACGTAAAAGTAAAATGCCGCGAAGCTGGGTACTGACCTATGTTCGCGGCATTTTACTTTTACATTTATCTCGTTCATAAAGTCTTTTCAATGGTCTCTATGAACCTCCTTCGTCGGTTTATGATTTAAAATTTTACATTTTACATTCCTTTAGAACTTGAAGCCAAATGTAATGTAAGGCAGCAGCCCCTCCGGCGAGTTAGCCACTGTAGCGGTAATAATAAACATATTCACCGGTGAGAAGTATAAGCCGCCGCCATACCCGTCATGCCAGGTGCCGGAGCTTTCGCCTTTAGCCCACACACGTCCCACATCATTATAGGCAATTAAACCCACTGTAGCGGGGAACAGGTAAGAGCGGAACTGGAACAGCCGCAGACGCAGCTCTGTATTGTTATACACCATGCTGCTGCCCGCAAAGCGGTTGTTGCGGTAGCCGCGCAGGTTTTGCACGCCGCCCAGCATCATGGCCTGGAAAAATTCATAATGCCCCCATATAACGCCGCCGCCAAAGCGGGTTACAAATACCAGGTTGGCTGGCACATTAAAGCTGGTGTAAATGCTCATGTCCGACTGCAGCTGCAGGTAATGGTGCTGCTCCTGGTTCAGGCCCTGGTTGCCAAACAGGCTGGTGGTCCACAGGATCCCGCGGGACGGCAGTATATCATTATTACGGGTATCTATCTGCAGGCCCACACGCAGGCCGGCGTATTGTTTGGTGGCATACACGCCAATGGAATCCAGCCCGTTCTGCGGGAACTTGCTCACATACCGGTCGCTGTTCTCATCTTTATCCAGCGCATAATAGCTGAAGCTGGGGCCATAAAAGAGCTGTAAGCTGGATGCCAGCTTGCTTCTCAGCAAAGCCTCTGCATTATACAGGTTATAACGGGAACGGTAGTACCAGATATCTTTACCACCCGTTTCATCAAACACGGTTTCATTGCCTAGCCCAAAGAAGTTGGTAGTATTGTGCGGCGCTTTGGCGCTGGCCGCCAGCGTAAGGTCGGTGCTGCCTATAAAGTCTGTGAATTCGCCCAGGTAGCGGAACTGGAAGGCCTTGGTAGCCAGCGCATGGCCGGCTGTAAAGGTATGCCGTACGGCAAAAGGCTCTTTACGGAAACCCTGTTTGGTATACTGGAAGCCCAGCCCCAGCAGCACCCCGTCATCCTTGTTAAAGGCGGCGGTAGCCAGCGGCATCAGCTTATCGTATTTAAACGCCATCCGGTTGTAACGGATCACATCCGGGTTGGAGGAGAGCATCCGTTTATCATTACGGTTCAGGTCAAAGCTATCCTTGCCTTGTTTAAGATCATATATCAGGATCCGTTTGCCGCCGGTGCCGGAGCTGTCCACATAAGTATCTTCATTTTTACCGCCAATTAAGCGGATACGTATAGGCGTGCTGTTTTGTCCCGTTACTACAAAACGGTCATTACCCCCCATGCCGTACACGCGCACCTCATTGGTAACAGCAGGGTCAAAGGTGCGGGAATAAATGGGCTGCTCTGTTTCCCCGCTTTTGTTGATCTTATAGCCGGTTACAGCCACCTGCCCGTTAGCTAATTTTTGAATGGAGAACAGCTCATTTTTCTTGGTGCCGGGTATATCCACCTCTTTGGAAAGGAAGCGGTAGTACTTCAGCCCTTCTTTTTCCAGCACATCGCGCCGGCCTTTTAACCCGGCAATGGTTCTGTCGCCTGCCAGCAGGCGTACAGTATCCGGGAAATGGTGCACCGCATCCTGTATTACGCTGTCGCTCATTTGCTGCACCAGCTGGTGGGCATGCTGCTGCCAGTCATCCTGGCTCAAAGTGTTCAGGAAAGAGCGGTCAAAGTAGCGGGCATTAAAGCCCAGCCCTTCAATATCCTGGAAGTGTGCGCGGAAGCCCTGGAACTTAGGCATGATCCAGCGCCGGGAGGCTATGCGGGGTAATACGCCTTCATTTACAAAAAAGGCCTGGTCGCGGTCGCGGGGAATGGGATAAAAATCTTTGCCCTTGTCCTTACCCTTTTTCACTACGCCCCAGCGCCATTGGTCATCATGGCGGTCCCAGTCGCCTATCAGCATATCCAGCAGGCGGGCGTGTAATACCGCTTCCTGATCCACACGGTTATCATTATCGCTCTGGATCTGGTCCAGCAGCTTTTCAGTGTTATAGGTTTTATCCTTTACCGGCTCCCGCTCTTCAAACAGGTACACATCACCCCCAAAATCATTTTCGTAGATTCCCAGGGAGGTATCTTTTGGCAGGTATACAAAGGTGGGGTTGGCATGTGGTACACCGGCGGCTTCGGCCAGGGCGCTTACTACCGGCGGCGCATAGGGGTTGGAGGCAGAGATCTGGTCCTGCACCACTTCAAGTGCCACAGTTTGCCGCAGCTCTTCCGGCAGCGCATTGCGCGGGTCTTTTTTCAGGGAGCGCAATACCCACTCATTGCCTTCCTTATCTTCCAGCCGCAGGGAGCGGGTTTGCATACCGCCGCCGCGTTTCAGTATTTTCAGGCCGTCTTTTTCCTTATGAATGTCAAACACGGGGAAGTTCAGCGGGGCAGCCCATACGCTGCGGTAGTTATTGCCTAACCAGAAACGCTGCAGGCTGCTGGCTTTTTCATACCGCGTATCAGCAGCCACTTTAACGGCTGCCGGCAGTGCGGATGCCGGGGTACCGGAAACGGCTGCACGTTTTATAGATTGTATGTTAAACAGGTTGGCTGCATATACGGGCTGAGGCAGCTTGTCTGCCAGGTAGTACTGTATGCGCAAAGTACCATCCTGCATCAGCTCCAGGGCGCTAAAGCCATTGCCGAAAGTAGCGAACTTAGAGTTTTTACCCATCTTCACGCGGTCCTGTTTGGCGCCGCTGCCGCTTACAACATAATAATCCTGCCCATCCTGCAGCAGCTGCAGCGCATGGTCATGGCCGGCCACAAATACTGAGGGGCCATGGCCTTTAAAAGCTTCTTCAATACCTTTTACCATTTGCTGGTACTCCGGGTGGGGCAGGTCCTGTATGCTGCCAAACACGCCGCGGGCCAGGGGATAAATGGAACCTATTACCGGCAGCGGTATGTATAACGAGGGCTTCAGGTCGGTAAAGGGAAAGATGTGTTGTTTAATGGTGTAGTAACCGCCATGTATGCCATGGCTACGTAAAGGGTGGTGCGTGGCAAACACCAGCAGCTTACCGGCATTGCGGTTCACAATATCATGCAGGGCGGCCATCACCTCTACCTTATCCTTACAGTCGCAGGCTGAGTTGGCGCCCGGTTTTGCATAGGGGAACAGCCACCATTCACTATCCATTACGATTAGGGTCACATTATCGCTAATGCGCACCTCTACCGGCCCTGGGCAGCCATCCTGCGGTAAAAAACGCACATTGGGCAGCTGCTGGCCATCTACATACTGCTGTTCATTGAGGATGGTTTCCCAGCCATTGGGCTTGCCTTTGGCCCAGTCATGGTTGCCGGGAACAAAAATGGCCTGTGCCGCCTGGTTCCGCACCAGGTTCACCTGGTAATCAAGTATTTCTTTGGAAAGGGGATAACGGGGCGCCGTTTCGTCGGGTAACCCATACGGGTATACGTTATCGCCCAGGTATAGCACGGTATTGCGCGCATCCTGCATATTGAACTGTTTGCGCACAGCATCCACCACCGGGTTGTGGCCATCCTGGTGCAGCTCGCCTGCATCGCCTATCAGTATAATACGTTGCAGTACACTATCCGTCTGTGCATGCGCTAAGGCGCTACAGCCGGCAGCTATCAACAATAAAGTAAATTTCCGCAGCATGGGATGTTGGTTTTAAGCGATACGTTGGTTGACATCAATAGCTAAGGCCGTACACCAACCTTAGTTTTTGATGGAATTAATTAATGTTTCCGGTGTATGATTATGGTTTGTAGCTGAACTTTAAAATGTCGGCCACACCGTCTCCTGCCTCATTTGAAACATACATATCCCCGTTGGGTGCAAAGGAAATGCCTTCCGGTTGATTGAACAGCTTATGCTTCAGGTGGTATACCTCCTGGATCTTGCCTTCCCGGCTGGCAATTACCAGCAGGCGGTTAATGGAGGATATAATGTACAAACGGTGCTCTATGGGGTGCATGGCTGCGGCAGAAGGCCGGAAATGATTGATCTCGATACCTGCCAGCTTTTCTATATCGTCTACGCTCAGCTGATAGGCGGCATCCTTATCAAACTGCATGTTATCCAGCCGGAAGCGGTAGGCGCTGGACACAGATTCATTCTTGTCTTCCGGACAATCTTTACAGATCATGATCACGCTGTTGGAAGGGGTATCCACATAAACGCTTTCAAACTCCTGCTTGCCTTTTTTGGAGAACTTGTATTCAGTGGCCGATACGCTGTCCGTGAATATATCATGCACCTGGAACAGGATGCCGTTGCTTTTAAGCACAAACCAGCCCTGGCTGGTTTTCACCAGGTCCTCATAATCACCGCTTTTGCCGAATTTGGTGGTAGGGTAGGGCTTGTCCGTATTTACATCAATAACAAATATTTTACCCTGTTCATCATTAATGGAGTAAATATGCCGCTCATCGGGGTCCAGCACAATACCGGATATTTCCTGCATAGATTCCCTGACGCGGTACCGGTGCGGTTCCGTAAGTTTATAGCCCTTGGGGGATTGATATTGGCGGTCCTGCCGGTCGCTGAAAGCATTGCAGGAAATAAAGGCCAGTGACAGTATCAGGGTAAGGCGTACGCTCATAATACATGAATGCTTGTGCCCTGTGCTTAACTTGAATGCCGCCGGAACTATAGGTTAGCGTGTGACATTATGCGTTAGGCGTTAAGGCGGTTCTTCAATTTACGGGTAAATTTAAATCAAAAATGCAGTAACTTGCTGTTCTTCAGAATTGTTATTTATGCAAACAGGTTCTCTCATTGAAGCAGCCGGCCAATATGTTAAGACACAATATCAGCAACATCCGCATCCAAACCTGGTTTATCACAACTTACTGCATACCCAGCAGGTAGTACAGGCAGCGGACCAGATAGCTTCTCATTACCGGCTGCAGGAACAGGACCTGATGGTAGTAATGATAGCCGCCTGGTTTCATGATACCGGTTATTTAATGGGCCAGTCCAAAGAACATGAAGAGAATGGCGCCGCTATGGCCCGTGAATTTATGAACAGCCGGCAGATACCGGCGCCCGTACAGCAGCAGGTGGTGGATTGTATTATGGCCACCAAAATGCCCCAGTCGCCGCATAACCTGCTGCAGGAGATTGTTTGTGATGCAGACCTGTTCCACCTGGGCTCCAAACATTACAAGGAACGCAGTAAATTAATGCGGCAGGAGGCAGAAGCCGTTACAGGCCAGCATATACCCGGCGTTACCTGGACGGCTAATAACCTGCTGTTCCTGGAAGGCCACCAGTATTTTACAGATTACTGCCGCGTGCTGAATAAACAGCAGAAGGACGAGAACATCCGCTGGCTGCGCCGCAAGCTGGAGAAAAAGTCAGAGGACGGAGAACCTTTACAGATCATTCATACCAACGAAGCAGTGGCTACACAAAAAGAAAAAACAGAAAAGAAGGAAAAGAACAAGGAGAAAGATAAAGAGCAGGAAAAGGAGAAAAAGCCCAAGAAGCCGGACAGAGGTATTGAAACCATGTTCCGCATGACCTCCACCAATCATATCCGGTTGAGCTCCATGGCCGACAGCAAGGCGCATATCATGATCTCCACCAACTCTATTATCATCTCCATCCTGTTATCGGTGCTCCTGCGTAAGCTGGAAGATAACCCGAACCTGATCATCCCTTCCTTTATACTGCTGGCCACCAGCGTGGTTACCATCATTTATTCCGTGCTGGCCACCCGGCCCAATATTACACAGGGCCGTTTTACCCGGGAGGATATTGAAAAGAAAAAAACCAACCTGCTGTTCTTTGGCAACTTCCACGGCATGGGCCTGGAAGAATATAGCTGGGGTATGCAGCAAATGATGCAGGATGCCGATTTCCTGTATGGCAGCATGATCCAGGATATTTATCACCTGGGCGTGGTGCTGGGACAGAAATACCGCCTGTTGCGCATTGCCTACAACATTTTTATGTTTGGGCTCATCATTTCCGTATTGGCCTTCATTATTGCAGTTATTTTCTTCCCGGTAAAGGAGTAGTTTTTTATCTTATTTACATAGCATGGCAATCGAAGTTCCTTTATACGATCGTGATCTGAGCTGGCTTTCATTTAACTATCGCGTGTTATGCATGGCCAAAGACCAACGGGTACCCTTATACGAACGTATCCGTTTCCTGTCCATCTTTTCTTCTAATCTCGATGAATTCTTCCGTGTGCGTATGCCCGCCGTGCAGGCCGTAAACCACCTGTTACGGAAAGATCCCGGTGTAGCAGGGGAGGAGCCTGTATCTGAAGAAACCCTGCATGCCATACAGCATGAAATAGACCGTCAGCAGCAGGAATTTGGAACCATACTAACGCAAACCCTGCTGCCGGAGCTGAACCGCCAGCAGGTACATTTATATTATAAGGAAGCCATCCCGGAAGTACACCATCCCTTCCTGAAAGAATATTTCCTTACCCGGGTATTGGCTTACCTGCAGCCCGTATGGCTGCACCGCAAACAGAATTTTTTCCTGGAAAATAATATGCTGTACCTGGTAGTAACCCTTATACCGGACGATAACCCGGATAAGCAGCGCTACGCAGTAGTGAATATTCCCAGCCAGCACCTGCCCCGTTTTATGGAGCTGCCCCCGCAGGAGGATGTGTATTACATTGCCATGCTGGACGATGTGATCCGCGAGAACATCCGTTTCCTGTTCCCGGAACATACCGTTACCGGCTGCTACAGCATTAAAATAACCCGCGACGCAGAAGCAGATATGAACGAGCTGAAAGGGGATGTGCTGGAGCAGGTGGAAACTATGATCAAAAAAAGGGAGCTGGGTATTCCCACCCGCTTTTTATATGATGCCGCTATACCGGAAGCTGCCCTGCACTATCTGGTAGCCTACTTTAACATACAACCCGGCGAGCCGGTAGCCGGCGGCTGTTATCATAACCTGAAAGACCTGGCGGACCTGCCTATGCCTGTTAAAGCACCTGCGCTTACCTATGGCAAGCTGCCCCCCGCAAGGGTGCCGGTGCTGGAAAATGCGCCGCGTATATGGGATGCCGTTATGCAGCAGGATGTATTGCTGCATGTGCCTTACCAGCGCTATGATTATATACTGCGCTTTTTTAATGAAGCCGCCGCCGATCCGGATGTGCGGGAAATTTACGTAACCTTATACCGCATAGCCTCCGGCTCCCTCATAGCCAGCGCCCTGATCAGCGCTGCCCGTAACGGCAAGCAGGTAACTGTGTTCGTGGAATTGAAAGCCCGGTTTGATGAGGAGAACAACATCCGCTGGTCTAAAAAAATGAAGGAAGCCGGGGTAAAGATCGTTTACAGCATACCCGGGCTTAAGGTGCATGCAAAAACCGCGTTGGTAAAACGCAAACGCGGCCACCAATGGGACTATATGGGGCTGATGGCCACCGGTAACTTTAATGAAAGCACCGCCCGTTTTTATACCGATCATGTGCTGCTGACCGCCCACCCGGATATTACCCGGGAAATGGAGCTGCTGTTCCTGTACCTGCAAAGCCGGGAGCAGCCAAAGGAGTATGGCTTTATGACGTTTAAGCACCTGCTGGTAGCACAGTTTAACCTGGTGGGCCGCTTCACGGAGCTCATTGACCGGGAGATTGAAAACGCCAGAGCAGGTAAGGAAGCACGCATTACCATTAAGCTCAATAACCTGCAGGAAAAACAAATGATCGCCAGGCTGTATGAAGCCGGGCAGGCAGGCGTACAGGTGCAGCTGATCGTGCGCAGCATTTGCTGCCTGCGCCCGGAGCTGCCGGAAAGTGTGAATATAACAGTAACGCGTATAGTAGACCGTTTCCTGGAACATGCCCGCGTGTTCATTTTCCATAATGGCGGCCGGGAAGAGGTGTACATGGGTTCCGCCGACTGGATGAACCGTAACCTGCACCGCCGCATTGAAGTATGCTTTCCCCTATACGACGCCGCTTTACAGCAGCAGGCCAAAGAGATCATACGCCTGCAGCTGGCAGATAATACCAATGCCGTAAGGCTGGATGCAAACATTCAGAACATACCGGTACCTGCGCCGGCAGATGCGCCGGGCGTAAATGCGCAAACAGCTATCCATGCCTATACCATGTCATTAAGTAACCCGGCATAATGTGCACACCTTTTCTTAAATTGGGATATGATGAAGCTCTTTTGGATCTGCAGCGCCTTTTTGCTGTTACAGCTGCCGGCGCTTAAAGCCCAGGCCCCGCTGGACCTGGAACATATTTACGACCCTGCCGCCAATGCAGCCGCTGATCTGGAGAAGGTAACCCAACAGGCGGCTAAGGAGCATAAATATGTATTACTGCAAATAGGCGGTAACTGGTGCATCTGGTGCAAAAGGTTGTACAAGTTCGTGCATGACGATGCTGAGCTAACCGCCGCCATACAAAAGAATTACATAGTGTACCACCTGAATTACAGCAAGGAGAACAAGAACCTGCCCATCCTGCAAAAGCTGGGCTATCCGCAGCGTTTTGGCTTCCCCGTGCTGGTGATCCTGGATGATAAAGGTAACCGGCTGCATACACAGAACAGCGGCCTGCTGGAATCAGCAGACAGCTATGATAAACAAAAGGTGCTGGAAATGCTGAAACAATGGTCGCCGGCAGCATTGAACCCCGCCAATTATGTAAATCAATAATACGCAATATGGCTTTTATTGATAAAGTAAAACACCCGCTGCAATTTCCACTGTTCCTGTTATGGAAGCTGCCCAGCGCCTGGCTTGCAGGCGTAAGGGTAAAAAATATACAGCCGCATACCTGCACCACGGTAGTGCCCTACCGCTGGTTATCACAAAACCCTTTCCGCTCTACTTATTTCGCCTGCCTGGCTATGGCCGCGGAAATGAGCAGCGGCCTGCTGGCCATGCTGCATGTGGCAGAAGCCCCGCAGCGTGTATCCATGTTAGTGACCGGTATGGAAGCAGGTTTTATGAAAAAGGCCAGAACCAAAACCTGGTTCACCTGCGGGGATGGCGCCGCCATACAGGCTGCCATAGCCCATACCCTGGCCACCGGTGAGCCGGTGACCCTTACCGTAGAAAGCACCGGCGAAAGTGACGACGGCACATTAATTGCCAGATTCGCCATCACCTGGTCATTTAAGCGGGCTGCTAAAAGTGAAGCCTGACCCACCACAACATAAACAAAAGCGTACAAGAGAATGAAAATTGCTTTTCACGGCGCCGCCCGTACCGTTACCGGCTCCAAGCACCTGGTTACTTTAAAGAATGGAAAAAAGATCTTACTGGACTGCGGTATGTTCCAGGGCATGGGTAAAGATACGGATGCGCTGAACCACGACCTGGGTTTTGATGCATCGGAGGTGGATTACATGCTGCTGTCACATGCCCACATTGATCATACCGGCTTAATACCCCGCCTGGTAAGGCTGGGTTACAAGGGCCGTATTTACTGCACATCCGCTACGTACGACCTTACAAGGGTGCTGCTGATGGATTCCGCAGAGATCCAGGAAGACGATGTTAAATACACCAATAAAAAACGCGCTCATGCCGGCCTGCCGCATATAGAGCCGCTGTACACAACAGATGATGCAGAACGCAGCCTGCGTGCCTTACAGGCGGTAAAATACCAGCAATGGTTTAAGGTATGTGATGGGGTTGAGGCTATGTTCACAGATGCCGGCCATATTATAGGTAGCGCCGCTGTGCATTTGCGCGTTACGGAAAATGGCAAAACCACGCAGCTTACTTTCAGTGGTGATATTGGCCGTTATGGCGATGCTATCCTCCGCTCCCCGGATCCTTTTCCGCAGGCCGATTATATTGTAATGGAATCAACCTACGGCAGCACCCTGCACGCGGAAGCAGCTTCCTCTGATGATGCGTTGGTAGAGCACATCCGCCAGACCTGCACCGTAAAAAAAGGAAAGCTCATTATTCCCGCCTTTAGCGTTGGCCGCACCCAGGAGCTGTTATATGCTTTGAACCGTGCACAGTTACAGGGCAAGCTGCCTGAAGTGGATATTTTTGTAGACAGCCCGCTATCCATGGAAGCTACCCAGGTGGTACGCACCCACCCCGAATGTTTTAATAAAACAGTGGCCCGGCTGCTGGAAATAGACGATGATCCGTTTGACTTCCCGGGCCTGAGTTACATTCATACCATAGAGGAATCCAAATCGCTTAACTTCCGTAAGGAGCCTTGTGTTATCATCTCCGCCAGCGGTATGGCGGAAGCGGGCCGTGTAAAACACCATATTGCCAATAACATTGACAATGAGCGCAACACCATTCTGATGGTAGGTTACTGTGAGCCGGAATCCCTGGGTGGCAAGCTGCTGCGCGGTATGAAAGAAGTCTCCATTTACGGTACCTGGCACCAGGTACGGGCAGATGTAGCTTCCGTGCGCTCCATGAGCGCCCATGGAGATTATGAAGATCTGGGTCAGTGGCTCTCCTGCCAGGATCCTGCGGCCGTTAAAAAATTATTCCTGGTACACGGTGAATACGAAGTACAAACCGTTTTCCGCGACTGGCTGCATAAAAAAGGCTTCCAGGATATCCAGATCCCCGAACGCCATAGGGAGGTAGAATTGTAATTAAGAATGAATAATTAAGAATTAATAAAAAGCCCGCCGGCGTATCAATTACCGGCGGGCTTTTATTATGAAAAACGTTTAGTCCTTTATTATTAATTATTCATTCTTAATTATTAATTATCGCTGCCTGCAGCACCCGCCTTCAGCTCCTGGATCACTTCTTTAATGTGAGCGCTTTGTTTGGTCAGCTCCTCTTTCACTGCTCCATTGCTGCTATCTGCTTTCTGCTGCTTTTGCTGGGCTATAGGGGTCATCATACTAACCAGGTAATTGTACACCATGTTATTCTTAAACTGGTCTGCCATTGCTTTTATCTGATCAATGCCTTTGGTTACGGCAGCAGTATTATCTACATCACTTAATATTTTCAGGTATTGAATGGCTGCCTCAAATTTAGGCTGGCCGTTAGCCGCTTCCTCAAAGGATTTGGCAAAGAATGCAATATCATTCTTGTCGCCCTTTTTAGCATACACGTCTCCAATGCTGGCAGAAAGTGCGCCTTTGGCGGTGCTTTCCATTTGTTTGGCCAGCTTGTAAGCCTTATCCATATCCAGCTCAGACAAGCCTACCAGCGCAGCGCCGGCAGCAGCATAAGAGCTGTCCTTGGTAGCAGTTTCCAGCAAAGAAGTATATTTCACATCTTTCAGCTTGCCCAGCTGTTGTAAGGCAGCTGCACGCACCAGCGCATTCTCATCACTCTTGGCCAGGTTTTCCAGGGTGCTTAGGGTAGCTGCTTTTACATCGGCATTATCCAGTTTTAAACCGTTAATGGTAAGCACGCGCAGGCCATGGAACTTATCCTTCAGCGCCGCAGCCACTACCTTACGTGCATCTGCATTGGAGGTTTGCTGTTTCAGGCAGGCGTCAATAGCTTCCCGGCGGTCCATGTACAGAGGGGCATGTGCAAACTGGAAAATGTAGGTGTTAATATCGCGGTGGTCTGTTTTGGTGGCCAGGATCACTTTATCCGCATCCACATTCACAAACTCCGGTTTCTTATCGTAAGAGAAGGTAAAGGTATCTGCCGCATCGTTCATAGTCACCAGGTGCCTTTCTTTTTTACTGCCGTTATACACGTCAATGGCCACCGGCAGCTGGAAGATCTTACCGGTTGTTTGCGTTTGCTTCAGGATCACGCTTACGGTTTTAGCGGCATCGTCGTATGCATAGTTAATATCCAGCTGAGGGTATCCTTGTCCAAAGTACCATTGGTTAAAGAACCAGTTCAGGTCTTTACCGGTTACTTCTTCAAAGGCCAGGCGCAGCTGGTGCGCTTCTGTAGCTTTAAAGGCGTTGGTTTTCAGGTACAGGTTCAGGGATTTAAAGAAGGCGTCATCCCCCACATAATTACGCAGCATATTCAGGATCCGGCCGCCTTTCTGGTAGCTTACCGCATCAAACATATCCTCTTTATCATGGTAGTGGAAACGTACCAGGTCACGGTCGCCGGCGTATTGGGAGAACTGGATATAGTTCTGGGCAGATTTATAGTTGTGATCATCCGCCATATCTTTCCCGTATTTATGCTCAAACCACAGGTATTCGCTGTAGTCTGCAAAAGATTCGTTCAGCGTCAGGTTGCTCCAGGATTCGCAGGTAGCCAGGTCGCCAAACCATTGGTGGAACAGCTCGTGCGCAATTACGCTCTCGCCCTGCTTGTTATCATCCAGCAGCTCGCGGTTATTCTTTTGAAGAAAATCGCCGTGCAGGGTGGCGGTAGTGTTTTCCATAGCACCGGATACATAATCCCTTACTACTACCTGTGAGTACTTGGGCCAGGCATATTCATAGCCCAGTACGGTGGAGTAAAAGGTGAGCATTTCCGGTGTATTGCCAAAAATACTTTTAGCATAAGGCTCATAGGCATGTTCTACATAATAGTTCACTTCTTTGCCGCGCCATTTATCTTTTACAACAGCAAAATCGCCTATAGCCATCATAAACAGGTAAGGGGCGTGGGGCAGGTCCATTTTCCAGGTATCGGTACGGGTACCGTCGGCATTGTTCTTCTGGCTGGCCAGCACACCATTGGAAAGGGTTACATATTTCTTATCCACGGTCATGCTGATCTCGTCCGTGGTTTTCTGGTTGTTTTTGTCAATGGTAGGGAACCATACAGAGGATGCCTCTGTTTCGCCCTGCGTCCATATCTGGATGGGTTTATTAGGCTCAGTACCGTCGGGGTTAATGAAGTACAGGCCTTTGGCATCGTTAATGGCCGCGCTGCCTTTAACCTTCAGCTCATTAGGCTTGGCGGTATAATCTATATATATAATATAAGATTCAGTGTTCTGGTAGGCTTTATCCAGCTTTATGCGCAGCTCCATCCCGTCATAATCATATTTGAGGGTGCTGTTCTTTCCGCCTTTTACCACGGCCACCTGCTTAATGTCCATGCCTTTGGCATCCAGCGTCAGGGAATCAGTAGGGTAGAAATGGGGTTTCAGGGTGATCCAGGCCTTTCCGTACATATATCGCTTGGCATAATCAAAGCGTACATCCAGCTTGGTATGTACCAGGTCATTGACCTTGGTGGCAGAAGCCCGGTATATCTTCAGTAAGGGATCATTCTGTTGGTCCTCCATGTTGCTTTGGGCCATGGCAGGGGCATAGCAGGCCGCCCCGGCCATTCCTCCCAACAATACGCTCAGCAAAGTTTTCTTCAATACATTCATGTAAAAACTGTTTTAAATCAAAAGTAGCAGGTCTGTTTATGGTAAAAGCCCAAATTTAAACAAATGGCCCAAATACGAGGCAAGTGGTTAAAATTCCTATTTTTGTCCGTAAGACAAGCAACTAATGATAAAGGCAACCGTTAATGGGCAATCACCTTTTACTATTCAAACAGGTAAGGAAATAAGCTGCAATGAGCAGATCGTGGACTGGTCTGCCATACAGGTGCCGGCAGGAAGCTATAGCATTATTATGGATGGGCATAGCTATACAGCGCAGGTGCTAAAGGTAGACAGGGAAGCCAAAACCGTAACCCTGGAAATAGCACAGCAGGTATACGAAGTAAGTTTAGAAGAGCCCATAGACCAGCTGCTGGCCGCTATGGGTATTAAAGATGCCCTGGCCCATAAGATAAACGATATTAAAGCGCCTATGCCAGGACTGGTATTAAAAGTACTGGTGGAGGCGGGACAGGCCATCCGCAAAGGCGATCCGGTATTGGTGCTGGAAGCCATGAAAATGGAGAATGTATTCAAATCAGCAACAGATGCCGTTGTGAAGGCCATAAAGGTAAACCCCGGGGTAGCAGTCGAAAAAGGGGAAGTCTTAATAGTGCTGGAATAATATTTGCATAGCAGAAGAGCAATAACGCGTTTTTTAGCAATTTTATATGATCCGATATTTTAAAAGAAGCATATATGTGCTGCTTTGCCTGTTGGCAGCAGGTCAGCTGTTTGCCCAGGAGCAGCAATATTTTGTATATATACAGAACGAGAAGCCACAGCCCTTTTATGTGAAGTATAATGGAAAAGTGCTCAGCTCATCGGACCGGGGCTACATTATTATAGCAGAATTGCCTGCCGGCACCACGCCCTTAACCGTGGGCTTCCCGAAAAATGAAGCGCCGGAGCAGCAGTTCCAGGTAAAGCTGGGCAAAAACGACCAGGGATATCTGCTGAAACAAACCGACGAAAAGAATTTTGCCTTATACAACCTGCAAACGTTTAGCGTAACCAAAGCCAATACCGCAGATAAAGCGCCGGAACAGCCGGTAGCCGCAGCAGGAGGGGAAATGGCCGCAGCTTTGACAGATACCAATACTACACCTGCCGCCCCTGTAGCTACGGAAACACCGGCAGCAACAGGCGATACCACCGGCCAGGCTATGATGGCCGCCCTGAGAAAGGACCTGGATACGGCATTGGGAGGTAAAGCAGAAATTACCACTACGGGTAAGGCCGCGCCACCTAAAAAAGCCAATAACAAATTTGCTGAAACCCTGGATAAGGTAGTGCATGACGATCGTCCGGAAGAAATAGCCATGGAAGCACCGCCAGCCGCTGCACCCGCCGCCGCTGCAGCTACCGGCGCAGTGGTAGATGCCAGTGGCGTTGTATTAACGCCCGAACCTAAAAAGAACCGCCGTAAGCGCAAGCAGGAAAGAGCCGCATTAACAGACGAAGAACAGGCCCTGTTAAAACAGGTAATGGATGATGAGCATAAAGCTGCCCAGGCAGATAGTACTGCTACCGTTGATGCGCCTGCAGCTGCTCCTGCAGAAATACCGGCAGCACCGGCCAATACGGAGGCTGCCACGCAACCGGTAGCCGCTGCAGAAACGCCGGTTACCGATACCGCAGCAGTGGTAAAAGACGAAGCGCCTAAAAAAGCCAGGAAGGGCAAAAAGAAAAAATCATCTGATCCGGAGTTCATAGAATTTATGGACGATAGCACCGGCCAGCGTAGCAGCGTACCTGCAACAGAAGCTGCTGCAGCACCAGCGGCAAAAGAAACCGCTGCCGATGTGGCGGCGCCCGCAGCAAATGCAGCAGCACCGGCTATTACAGACGCTTCGGCCGTTACACTGGAAACACCCAAAGTATCTAAAAAGAAAAAGCGCAAGCTGGCCGAATTGGCAGATGCAGAAGAGCGCCCGAATAATATAGTAACAGATAGTGTTGATTATGCTGCCCCTGTGCGTAAGGAAAAAGCGGCCAAAGAGGAAGGCGTAAAAATGATCAACTCCGACTGCGCCAATACCATGGACGAAACCGCCTTCCGTAAGCTGCTGCGCAAGTTTGTATCGGCTAAGGATGATGATGGGATGATAACCACCTTTCAGCGTAATACCCGTGGTTACTGCCTGGAAACCGCCCAGGTTAAAAGACTGGCCCAATTGGTAGGTACAGATGAATACCGTTACAGGCTCCTGGATATGGCCTATCCTAAAGTGTATGATTCAGAAAAGTTTGCGGATCTGAGCAGCCTGCTGATCGACAATTATTACCAGAGCCGTTTTAAAGCTATGCTGCGTAAATGACCGGAGCTGTAACCCGCCGTTATTTCATAGATGTTTCCTATAAAGGCACTCACTACAGTGGTTTCCAGGTGCAGGAAAATGCGCTTACCGTGCAATCCGTGCTGGATAAGGCGCTGAGCACATTGTTCCGCGCAGCGGTGGTTACAACAGGCTCCAGCCGTACGGATGCGGGTGTGCACGCCTTACAGAACTTCTTACATTTTGATACGGAGCTGCCCCTGCATCCGCAGTTCCTGTATAAGATCAATGCTATTTTACCGCCGGATATTGTGCTGAAGGCCATTCACGAAGTACCCCCCGAAGCCCATGCCCGCTTTGATGCGCTGGGCCGCTCGTACGAATATTATTTGTACCAGGAAAAAGATCCTTTCATGCGTGACCGCGGTTACTTTTTTCCTTATACGATGGATACCGGGCTTTTGCAGGAAGCTGCTGCAATTGTTAAAGAGTATTCAGACTTTACTACTTTCTCCAAACGCAATACACAGGTAAGAACTTTTATTTGTAAGATCCGGGAATCGTACTGGACCCTGCACGATAAACAGCTGGTATACAATGTAAGCGCTAACCGCTTTTTGCGGGGGATGGTGCGGGGCCTGGTAGGTACTATGCTGAGGGTAGGGCGGGGCAAGCTTAGCCTGCAGGAGTTTCATGATATTATTGCCAGCAAAGACTGCACCCGCGCTGATTTTGCCGTACCTCCGCAGGGCTTGTTCCTGGTAAAGGTTGCTTATCCGGAAGGGTTGCTGAAGTAATGTGCAGATGTGCAAATAGGCGGATGTGCAGATGCCGGCAGTGAGCCATTCCCAACCTACCAGCACATCAGTATATTATCACATCAGCACATTCAATCCATCTGCACATCTGCATATTTGCACATCTGCACATCTCAAACCCTCTCCCACAGCCCTTTTCTAAAATTATTTTAAAATCGACCGCCAAAATATTTGGAAGTGATCAAAAACTCCTTACCTTTGCGTCCCGCTTTGATAGAAAGCACACCACACAAAGTTCTTCTCACTACTGATTTTTACAAGCATACATGGATAACAGTTATAGGCTGAAAAGCAGGTACCTGTTGGGTTTGATGGATTTTAGCAAGTAAAAAAAGAATCTGAAAAATCTTCAAAAAAGATTTGGAAAGAAAAGAAGAAAATGCATATCTTTGCAACCCCAAAACGACGAATACAAAAGCAAGTTCTTCGAAACAAAATAAACAGATGTGACGAAAGGTCTGACGGCTCATAACCGTAACATCAGCGAAGTTAGTACGCAGGTATTAACGTAAGTTCTTTGAAAGATTGGAACAGCAGAAGTTTAGGAGTTTTTATAGACTCTAAAACACACAGGTAATGTACAGCGAAAACATTAATTGAATATCGTCTGATTTTCTTGAGAAAATTAGTCAGTTCAAACAACTTCTTTACAATGGAGAGTTTGATCCTGGC